>Ga0116227_10006137_pt1 | contig 24622 bp, 20 predicted proteins | sample S1TSphgellanicum_FD_89693 | JGI IMG/M metagenome (GOLD analysis project Ga0116227, IMG submission 89693) | Host-associated microbial communities from peat moss isolated from Minnesota, USA - S1T2_Fb - Sphagnum magellanicum MG | ecosystem: Host-associated > Plants > Peat moss > Unclassified... | reverse complement strand
GGCTTACCTCAAAGATAGAAGTAGACCAAGCTCTTTCCGTATACGAAGAGAGTATAGCGATCTTGCGAGAGCTGGAAAAGCAGGAGCAAAGACAAGAAAATGCGCTCTCTATTCTTCTCGGAGAAGCACCGAGTAGGGTCCCCGCGGGCGTTTCTCTCGACAAACTGACACTGCCCTCCGAAATACCGAATTGTCTTCCTCAAGATCTTCTCAATCGAAGACCCGATATTTTAGGGCGTGAAAGGTCTTTGATAGCCGCGAATGCAAACATAGGGGTTGCAAGAGCAGCCTTTTTTCCGCAGCTTAGTCTGAACACTTTGTACGGGGTAGACCACTTATCCCTCAAGGGATTGTTCGGCAGACCTTCTCGCACCTGGATTCTCGGGGGAGGGATCGTACAAGACATATTCACGGGAGGACGTCTCAATGCTCAGCTAAACCTATCCCTTCTTGAAAAGCAGGAGCTTCTTTTCGATTACGAACAAACCGTACTCACCGCATTAAAAGAAGTGGACGATGCTTTGATAGGGTTTCAAAAGAACAAAGAGATCTTTGCCGCTTACGAGGCAGAAGTCGCGGCGCTTAAAGACTATCTGTATCTCGCTTGGGAAAGGTACTATGAAGGGGAAACCGATTACCTGACCGTGCTCGATGCCGAAAGACGAACGCTTTCGGCAGAGCTTTCCGCCGTTGCGGCGCAAGCGGATCAGTTCTTCGCATTAATCGATTTTTATAAGGCTATAGGAGGAGGATGGGTGATAAAAGCGGATGCTTCTTTGCAGACGGAGAAAACGGACCGCAACCTGCAGCCCGTCTCTTCCACGCAATAAGTTTGAAAAACTATCCGTTTTTTTTGCCGAGATACATAAAGACGGCTCCTGTTATAACAAGGGCGACGCCGCCGAATTGGAGCCAATTTGCGAGGGAACTATAGAAAGCAATCTGCTCTTTCCCTTCCGCAATTTTCCCCGTAAACGGGTTCATGATGTCTTTACCGATCTCTTGGGTAGGTCCCGTAAGAGAGAAGAGTTTATCTCCCATTCCGACCGTTTTTTCCGCCCCTTCGATTTGCTTTAGCCCGTCGGCTACTTGCCCCTTAATATACATGGAGCCCGCTATACAAACTACTCCGACGATTGCAATAATAATTCCGAAAGTTTTTTTGCCGCTCATAAATTATCCTTATATTTCTTCATTGAATATTCTTTTGTCAGATCTAATTTAAAATGTAAAGATGTTTAAAAAAGGGTAAGGCTATTTCGATAATAGGGAAGCCTTAGGGGGATAACCTTGTTTCTTTTATCTGATACTGCTGAATTAAACAGGGATTTTCGGGAGTTAACGCAAAATTTACTTGCAAATCAGCCTTTTCTCCTCTAAGAATAAAGTAACCTCGGAGTTGGTTTTCCGGAATCACCTTACCAATCGATACGATATTTCCTATTTTTGCAAATAAATCTTTCGATTCCTCTTGTATTGATTTTAAGGGTCGATCTAAGAAGAAATTGTCTGCAAAAACACCTTCGATGACGTTTTCCCAATCGGGTAACAATGATAGTAGCTTCCTTTGGCTGTCTTTTAAGAAATCGGAAGGAGGTAGCTGTCTTGATTCCAATTTTGCCTCAACTAACAACTTATTTAGTACCTCTAAATCAATTTTCGATGTATCTGCATAGGTGATATTGGCAAAAGAGACGATTCCTAATCCATATTCCGGAAGAAAGAACCAATTGCTTCCAAAACCCGGCAACCCTCCTCTATGTCCTACAAAAATCCGGCCTAAAGAATCCCTTAACCATTTTAAGCCGTAACCATAGGCACTTATTAAAAAACATTCATTTTCACAGGCATACTTAAAGTCTGTTTCTAATTTTATAAACTTCCATGGTTGATGCATCTCGCGAATAGAGCTTCGTTTGACAGGTCCTAATTCTTCATCGTTTCGCGGTGGCCATGCAGCTTGATGGAAAGCAACATATCGACTAAACGATTCAATAGAGGTAATCAACCCCCCCATTGCTCCATAAATTCCGTCATGAAGTAACGGTTCTTTTACTAATTTTTCACTTTTAAAACTATATCCGTGAACTAGTTGAGCTTCCGGAATTTCCGTATATTCCCAGTGAGATTCTATTCTTAAGGGCCGGCAAATAGTTGTATTGATAAATTCTTGATAGGTAATGCCGGTTATTTTTTTAATCAGATAACCTAAAATGGTATAGCCTAAGTTGCTGTATTCAAATACGACTCCGGAAGGATTAGAGAAGGATATTTTTTCTTTTAGCAACGCAGTAAGCCGGTCTTCGGTTTCGTCCAATTTTCTATCGGCCCAAGGATCATCCGTAGGAAAACCTGCATTATGCATCAATAGGTCTCTAATTGTAATCGCGGGAGCATCTTCCGTTAAGCGCATATTCCGCATTTCCGGAATATAAAGACCTACGGGATCATCCAAGCGTAATTTTCCTTCATCGCGGAGTTTTAAAATTGCCATTGCCGTAAAGCTTTTTGTCATGGAAGCAATCCGAAACATAGACTGAGGAGTAACGGGAACTTTTTTCTCAATATCAATAAAACCTCCGCTACCGGAATATACGGGTTCCCCGTCTAACAAAATGCCGTATGCATACCCCGGATAACCGTTTTTTTCGGCATGCCTTTTATACATCTCGTCTATTTCGGGGAAAAGGATTTCAATTCTTTCCCGTCGATTATTATTTTCAAAATGTGGAGGAAGATACCTCTGAACAGGTAATGCAAAGCCGGATTTCTCTTTTTCATGTAAGCCTTTCGACATAGACGCTCCTAAATTGTAGCATACAATAAGACAAGTAGTTCATCAAAATAATCTTTTCCAAAAGCTTGCCCACTCTTCAACATTTGATCATTGAGGACAAATCCTTTGATAATGAACTCTCTAAATATGCCTATTTTTCTCTCAAGGTTAAGCTGTTAAATCGTTGGAAGGTATCAAAATTCGGCTAAAAAAACGATCAAAAAAGTTAGGTTATAGATTCCGGATAAAATCAGGTTGATTTATATGGGCGGATAAATACTGTAAAATTCTACATATTAAGTAATTTGCGTTTTTAATTAATTTATTTATTTAAATTTTCAATTTAATTAAATTGTTTTATTGGTAGAATGAAGTTTATTAGAGGGATTAAGGAGTATCTTATGTCAATTACACAAGAAATCGATCAAGTTATGCTGGATCTGCAAAAGGGTGTGGATGCAAACGGTAACGTAGATTTGCCCGTTTTGCTATCGGAAGTGGTGACCCTTTTCAATCACCTTAAATCGGTACTGCCTAAGACCAATCCCAAAGAGCGAAGCGACATCGTAGCTAAGATCACGCAGCTTCACGCTTTCTTGATGAAAGAATCGAAAAGGCTGTCCGCTCAAACCGGTATCTCCCAAGAGCAAATGCTCCGATTTGCCGAAAACCCCAATAACTTCACAAAAGAGCAATGGTCTTTGCTCGAGAACATCAAAAACGTGATGGGGATTCAAACACAAGAGATCAAGAACGTTATGCAAAAATTCGCCCCCCAGTCGCTTGCCGAAGTGAAATCTTCCGGCAAACCGAGGGGAAAAAGAAAAAGCCGAGACATTAAAAAAGCTTAAGAAGCCTCGGAGCGTAATATAGTAGGGGGTGCCTTTTCGGTAAGGCACTTCTGATCTACAATAACCTCTTTGATAGTTGGATCGGAGGGAGCCTCAAACATAAGCTCCATCAGCAAGCTTTCGACAATCATTCTGAGCGCTCTCGCGCCCGTTCCCGTTTCTTTGGCTTTCTCCGCCGTCGCGCGAAGAGAAGCTTCCGTAAAACTGAGTTTGATGTCTTCTTCTTTAAAGAGTTGTTCGTATTGCTTGATCACGGCATTTTTAGGTTCGGTCAAAATGGATACAAGATCTTCAACACTTAGCTCGTTGCAGTTGGCGATACTGTTGAACCGGCCTATAAATTCCGGGATAAGACCGAAAGCAACGAGGTCTTCCGGCTCTACGTTCGAGAGCAGGTAGTTAGTCTCCGACGTGTCAAAAGTTCTTGTCTCCGCCGTGTCGAAACCGATCGTGGCTTTTCCGAGACGTTTGGCGATGATTTTATCCAAATGCACGAAAGCGCCGCCTACGATGAACAGAATGTTTTCCGTGTTGACCTTGATATACTCTTGGTTCGGGTGTTTTCTTCCCCCTTTGGGAGGTACGTTGGCTACGGTTCCTTCGACGATTTTGAGTAAAGCTTGCTGTACGCCCTCTCCCGATACGTCTCTTGTGATCGATACGTTGCCGGTCGTTTTTCTGATTTTGTCGATTTCATCCACGTAAATGATACCCATTTCGGCTCTTGCGATGTCGTAGTCGGCAGCTTGTATCAGACGAAGAATGATGTTTTCCACATCTTCTCCGACGTAGCCCGCTTCCGTTAGAGTTGTAGCATCGGCTATCGCAAAAGGAACGTCGAGCACTTGAGCGAGCGTTCTCGCCATCAGCGTTTTTCCGGATCCCGTCGGACCGAGAAGTAAAACGTTTGACTTGCTGTATTCCACATCCGATTTCTTGCTTAGGGAAAGAACTCTCTTATAATGGTTGTATACGGCGACGGAAATTGTCTTTTTTGCTTTTTCCTGGCCTATGACGTACGCGTCGAGAGCTTGTTTGATTTCTTTCGGTTTCAAGAGTTTAAGCTCATGATGACTTGGCTTTTTTTCCAAGATCTCGGTGCAGAGCTTGACGCATTTTTCACAAATGAAAGAAGAGGGGCCGGAAATGAGTTTTTCGACGTCTTCTTCAGATCTTCCGCAAAAGGAACAAGAAGCGTTTCGTGAAGTTTCTTTTTTTGTCATGAGTATAAAAAGCGCCGAGTTTCGGACCCGTTACGGGCTTGGGCGGCGCTCTCCTTATGTGAGTGTTTTTTCGTTTTCTAAGGTTTGGGGTGTTGCACGGTAATTTTATCAATCAATCCGTAATTTTTAGCCTCTTCGGGACTCATAAAGAAGTCTCTTTCCGAATCTTCTAAGACCTGCTCTACGGATTTTCCCGTTAGCTCTGCTTTGATCGCTGCGCACAGCTTTTTTAAAACCAAGATCTCTTTAGCTTGCAAAGCGATATCGGAAGAAGTCCCCGTTACGCCGCCGCTCGGCTGGTGGATCATGATACGGCTATTTGGCAGCGCAAAACGCTTACCTTTAGTTCCCGCTGCGAGGAGCAAAGCTCCCATGGAAGCTGCCTGTCCCAAACAATACGTATTAATGTCATAGCTCATAAAACGCATCGTGTCGTAGATCGCTAGCCCCGAAGTAATCACTCCTCCGGGAGAATTGATGTACATGTGAACATCTTTTTTAGGATCTTCCGCTCTTAAAAAAAGCAACTGGGCTATAACCGTATTGGCCAGGGAGTCATTGATTTCGGTTCCGATAAATATAATACGATCTTTCAGCAAGCGTGAAAAAATGTCCATCGCGCGCTCGCCGCGGCCGGTATCTTCAATTACATAGGGAATCAACATGAACTTACACCTTAGTTAAAAGTTGGATTTTCCGTACAGTATCCACATATTGCATTCGATTCAATAAATATGCAAGCTTTACGAGGAGACTGTGGCCCCCGTTAATTGTGAAATGATGTAGTCGGTTGCTTTCGTTAAAATCTGCTCCGAATACCGGCCGATTCCTTCCCCGGTTGTACTTGAAGGAAGAGCTATTTTTGCTTTCGCAAGCAAATCGGTACAAAGGAGAGAGAGGCGAATGCTGGTTTCGGCTCTTGAAACAATGAGCTGCATCATTTTTTGTCTTTCGGATTCTCCGAGGGAAGTCCAATGGTTCATGAAATCTCCATCCGAGGAAAGCTGTCTTGTTCTGAATTCTATTTCTCTGTTCACAAGAGATTTTGGCAGATCGAACGGATACTTTTGAACTAAGAAGGAAAGAGCTTGCTCTCGTAAGTTTTCTTCGACGTGTTTGTCTGCTTGTTCAATCAATTGCTTTTCGATCCGATCTTTCAATTCCGCTTCGGAAGAAACGCTCATTTTTTCGAGAAGTTCCGCGCTTAGCTCGGGAAGCTCGACTTTTTCAATTTCTTTGATTGTCAACTTCACTTTCTGAGGTTGGAAAAGGAGTTTTTCTTCTTCGGGAACATCTTCGTCTGCAACGCTAACCGCTACTACGGATTCGTCTTTGTTTTTTCCTAGAATGGCGTCTTTCATCCAACGAGCCATGGATTTTTCCGTCACTTCGAATCGAGTTCCTTTAAAGACCGATGAAAGAACCGTGCCTTCGTCATTTACGATCTCTCCGTCCAAAATTACAAAGTCTCCTTCGGAAACGGGCTTACCGGAAATCGTATCCCATTTTGCGTAGAAAAATAGAGCTTGGCGTATCGTTTCCTTTACCTTTTCTTCATTCACTTCGGGACGAATGACGGGATTTAAAGTGCAAAGACTCACGTCGACGACGGGAATGGTGGGGGATGTTTCAAAGGAAAGCACGAGCTCCGTTTCTTCGTCCGAACGTTTTTCCGTATTGTAAGAGAAAGTGCCTTTGGGATCCAAGTTGGTAACGGAAGTTAAGTTTTGGCATTCGATATAAGCGCGTCTTGCAAGATGCTTTTGCGACTCTTTAAGGATGGAGTCTGCAAATTTTTCTTTTACGAGACTTTCGGGAGCTTTACCTCGTCGAAAGCCGGGGAGAGTGACCGATTTACCGACCATTTTGGCTGCCGCCGCTTTACTTTCGTTGACAAGCTTTTCCGAAGCTTTAACTTTAAATTCGATGGTGCAGCCCGGTTTGAGACTAACCGTACAACGGATCAGATCGTTTACAAATTCTTGAGGTTGGGTCACGGTTGCTTCCATCGTTTTTCTCCTTACGTTTAAAAAGCGGGCGATGAGGCTCGAACTCACGACATTCACGTTGGCAACGTGACGCTCTACCGCTGAGCTACACCCGCACGAGTTTTTATTTAGGCAAAAAAGCGGGTGATGAGGCTCGAACTCACGACATTCACGTTGGCAACGTGACGCTCTACCACTGAGCTACACCCGCGCGACTTTGCACTGCAACGAGGATATAAGGTTTCCCCCTTTTTTTTCATCAACTTTTTCGCTAAAAAGAGAAAATTTGAACGGGGTGTCTTTTTTTCTTGCGATCGTTCCGGGAAAAAGGTAAAAAGCATCAAGGTAAGCGGGTAAAATTTTATTATGGCCAAAATAATATGATTAATTTTCGAAAGTTAAGGCAGGATTTCTCTTCCAATATCATAAAGGAAGGGAAAGAGCTATACGACAAGCAAAAAGTTGTTTCCGCGAAGCTGGTTCAGCTTGACGGCAAGAGCATGAAAGTGTCGGGAAGGGTACTCGGGCAATATGATAATTGCTATGAAAGCGAAATTGAAATTAATCGATTGGAGTGCGAAGCGATCGATTCAAATTGTGATTGCCCTTATAACTACGATTGCCAACATATTGCCGCACTTCTGTTCTTTTTGGAAGAAAATGTAGATAAAATTTTTGTCGAATACTCCAAAGAGTCCGGTTTTGCGGAAATGACCGAAAAAACCGATTTGGACGAGCAATCGAAAAACGAGCTTTTCGATAAGCTCAGAGCTGCGGAAAGCAAAGAGGTTGTCCGGCAGGAAGAACTCTATCAAAAACAACTTTTACAAGAATATGTTGCCTCTTCCAAGGTTTTGGCTTTTTCTCCCTTTTTCAAACCGAATATCACCCCCGAATTTGATAAAGCGGACATCCACGTAATTTTTTCTTTGTCATCGGAGAGCGAAGTAAAAGGAAATGTGGAAATTCAAATTGCTTTGAGGCTTCCTTGCAGATCGAAGCCTCTGCACGTTCCCAACGTAAGACAATTTTTTGAAGCGGTTCGGTACGAAGAACCCATTTTCATGAGCAGCAGAAAATATTGTTTTTCCCCGGGATCTTTTGAGCCTGCTCAAAGAGAAATTTTGAAATCTCTGATGGATCATATGCGTTTCACGGAAAACGGAACTTCCGAAAAAGCTCTGAGAGTCGGGTTTTTGGATTCCGAAGTGTTCGGCTTGGTTTTGGCAAGACTCTATCAAGCTACGTCGGATCAACTGAGAATTTCGGGTTACGTTCATCACGAAGAAGATTTGCCCTCTTTACCCGGTATATACGAGGGGTCTTTGGAACAGCCCTTGCATTTCTCTTCCGCTCCCGCCAAAATTCGTTTCGTGCTCGAATATATAGCTCCTCCCACTTCGAAAATCCTTGTTAATCCGCTTCTCGTCATAGACGATAAAGCGGTTTCTCTCGAAGAAGTGCGCTTGTTTGAGTGTTCGAAACCGGGAATGATATACAAAAATGTTCTCTATAGATTCTCCGATAAGATCAGCAGACTGCATTTGAAAAATTTAAAGCAAATTCGAGATATAACAATCCCTCAGCCGCTTTTCGGGGCTTTCGTGGAAAATTCCCTCCCCGAACTCACTAAATATGCCGAAGTGGCCAATCAGCAGGCGATCGAAGATTTTGTAACGATTCCTTTCATCGACAACGTAAAAGCCGTTTGCGATCTATCCTATCTGAACGGAGAGATGGAAGCGGTGCTGTGGTTTGTGTACGAAGGAAATAAAATTCCCGCATCTCCGGTTCAACTTAACTACGAACACATCAATTCTTTCGTCAAAAAAGACGGGATCCTCGCTCGTAACTTGGTTGAAGAGCGAAAAATCGTAGAAGATTTGTTCCAAGATTTTACCTATCTTCCCGAAACGGGCGTGTATATTTCGAAGTCCGAGAAAAAGATAGTGGAGTTTATGACGGAGACCATTCCCGGGAATCAGGCAAGAGTCGAATTCAAGTGTCCGCAAAATCTTTTGGACCAGTTTATTTACGATCAAACCGAATTTGTCGTACATCTTCGCGATACCGACAGAGTCGATTCTTACGAGATTGACGTCGAAGTCAACGGCTCCTTGCACGGAGTCAGATTGGATACTTTATGGGAGTGTATGGCGACGAGAAAGTCGTTCATCGAACTCGATATGCCTAAAGGGAAAACGAGAAAAGCGCAAGAAGGGGGGAGGCTTCCTAAAATCTTGGTTCTCGATTTGGAAAGAATCAGCGGGGTGATCAAACTGTTTGACGAGCTCGGCGTTGAAGTTCTTGAAAACCATATCCTGAAAAGACCTCTTTGGGGGCTTGCGAGCATCGATGCTCAGCATTTCGAAGGGCTTCCGATCAAGTTTTCGATCACGGATAAACTGATAGACATCCGCGGTCAGATGATGGGAGAGAAACATCTGATGAGTTCCGAAGTGCCGAGCGCCGTCAACGCGACGCTGCGCTCTTATCAGCTCGAAGGAGTCAAATGGCTTGAAAGACTTCGAACGATGTATCTAAACGGAATCTTGGCAGACGATATGGGGCTCGGTAAAACGCTCCAGGCGATCGTAACAATTTCCCAGCATAAGAAAACTTCGCGGGGGCCGGCTTTGATTGTCTGTCCCACGTCTCTTTTATACAATTGGAAGGAAGAGTTTTCCAAGTTCAACGGTCAGCTCAATACGGCAGTTTTGGACGGTATTCCCTCCGCTCGTAAGAAGATGGTGGAAGGGATCGGAGGGTATGACGTAGTGATCACTTCGTATACTTTGCTCCAAAAAGATATCGAAATTTATAAGGATATTCCTTTCTCTTACGTGATTTTGGACGAAGCGCAACATATCAAAAATAGGGGAACGAGAAACGCGAAATCGGTCAAGATGGTTCAAGCCGACCACAGGCTTATTTTGTCGGGAACTCCGATCGAGAATTCTCTCGAAGAGCTCTGGAGTTTATTTGACTTCTTAATGCCCGGCTTCCTAAGCACCTACGATCGATTTGTGGAAAAATATGTTCGGATTTCGGGTAGCGAACAAACCAAAAACCTCGATTTCCTTAAGAAGAAAGTGTCTCCGTTTATTTTGAGAAGGATGAAGAGCGACGTGCTTGACGACCTCCCTCCCGTTTCCGAAATCGTGTACCATTGCCAGCTCACCGAAGTGCAGCAACAACTCTACAAATCGTACGCACAATCTGCCAGAGACGAACTTGTCAGACTGGTGCAAAGAGACGGTTTCGACAGAGTACAGATCCATGTGCTTGCAACTCTTACAAGACTCAAGCAAATCTGTTGCCATCCCGCGATTTTTGCAAAGGAGAAGGCGGAACCCGGAGATTCGGCAAAGTACGATATGCTCCTCGATTTACTGCAGACTCTTGTCGAAGGTAAACACAAGACGGTCATTTTCTCTCAATATACAAGAATGCTGCAAATCATGAAAACCGATCTTGAATTGAGAGGTATTCGTTTTGCGTATCTTGACGGATCGAGCAAAGACAGGGTACAAGTGGTTAAGCAGTTCAACGAAGATCCGACGATTTCCGTATTCCTCGTATCTTTAAAAGCCGGAGGGACGGGGCTCAATCTTGTCGGAGCGGACACCGTGATCCATTACGATATGTGGTGGAACCCCGCGGTGGAAAATCAAGCGACCGACAGAGTTCACAGAATGGGTCAAAAACAATCGGTTTCTTCCTACAAGTTGATTACTTTGGGTACGATCGAAGAAAAAATCGCCGAAATGCAGAAGAGGAAAAAAGGATTGGTCAAGAAAGTCGTAAGCTGCGATGATGAAGCCATAGCGAAGCTGACGTGGGAAGACGTACTTGAACTACTCAAGACTTAAAGCCCCCGGCGTATTTAACAATTTAACTTGGGAGCGGTGCTTCGTATCCAGCGTGCACCGGAACATTGATGACGACGAAACATCCTACCGATTTTAAAGATTTATTGCGAAAGCTTTCCCTAAACCTTTTTGGAAAAGTAGGTCAGTTTTCCGGTCTGATTTCCAACGATATCGGAATCGACCTCGGAACGGCTAACACTCTTGTCTACGTTAGGGGCAAAGGAATTGTTCTTGCCGAACCCTCCGTTGTTGCGGTAGATTCCACCACTTATGAAGTTCTTGCCGTCGGACACAAAGCGAAAGCTATGCTCGGAAAAACTCCGAGAAAAATTCACGCAGTTCGTCCGATGAAAGACGGGGTTATTGCCGATTTTGAAATTGCGGAAGGGATGCTCAAAGCTTTGATTAAAAGAGTAACGCCTTCAAGAAGCCTGATAAGACCGAAAATTTTGATTGCCGTACCGTCGGGTATCACGGGGGTGGAGAAAAGAGCGGTGGAAGATTCCGCACTTCGAGCGGGCGCTCAAGAAGTAATTTTGATTGAAGAACCGATGGCGGCTGCGATCGGAGTGGATCTTCCCGTTCACGAACCTGCAGCCAGCATGATCATCGACATAGGCGGAGGAACAACGGAGATCTCGATTATCTCCCTCGGTGGAATAGTTGAAGCAAGATCCTTGAGAATAGCGGGTGACGAATTTGACGAGTGCATCGTCAATTACATGAGAAGAACATACAATCTGATGATAGGTCCGAGAACTGCCGAAGAGATAAAAATGACGATCGGTTCCGCTTATCCTTTAGGAGAAAACGAGCTTGAGATGGAAGTGCGCGGCAGAGACCAAGTAGCAGGGCTTCCCATCACGAAAAGAATCAACTCCGTCGAGATAAGAGAGTGTCTTGCCGAACCGATTCAGCAGATCATTGAAAGCGTAAAGCTTATCTTGGAAAAGTGTCCTCCCGAACTTGCAGCCGATTTGGTGGAAAGGGGTATGGTCCTGGCAGGAGGCGGCGCTTTGATTAAAGGTCTTGATAAGTATCTAATCAAAGAAACGGGGCTTCCCGTAATTATCGCTCCCAACCCTCTCCTTGCGGTCTGTCTCGGAACGGGTAAAGCACTCGAGTATCTCTATAAATTCAAGAAGAAAAAATCAATGATTCTTTAAAGGCTTTTCATGAAGGGACTTCTCCTTAAATCGGGATTAAAATCGTTCGATTTCCGGGAGGTGCTCTCCGGGAAAGTTCCGAACGAGATGCGCATTTGGTTTCAAAATAAAGAACTCGTTCGCCGGATTTCCGAAACGGCAGCTCTTTGTACTCCTTCCGAAATTAGACTCTGCGACGGTTCTATCGAAGAGTATGAGTCTCTTTGCCGCGACCTTGTCTCAAAAGGAGTTTTCATCCCTTTGAACCCGGAAAGAAGACCCGGTAGTTATCTTTGCAGATCCGACCCTGCCGATGTGGCAAGGGTTGAGGAAGCCACGTTCATTTGTAGTAAAAATAAGGAAGATGCGGGACCCACCAATAATTGGCAAGACCCCGCGGAGATGAACAAAACGCTCGATCGTTTGTTTGCAGGTTGTATGAAGGGGAGAATCCTTTACGTGATCCCCTTTTGCATGGGGCCCCTCGCTTCTCCGTTTTCCATCATCGGCGTGCAAATAACCGATTCTCCGTACGTAGTCTGCAGTATGAAGATCATGACGAATATGGGAACTGCCGCCCTTGAAAAACTGGGTCCCGAGGGGCGTTTTATCCCTTGCATTCACTCCGTCGGCAAACCGCTGCAGGAAGGGGAAAAAGATGTACCCTGGCCTTCCAATGCAATCCAAAAGTATATCGTACACTTCCCGGAAGAAAGAAAAGTCAGATCTTTCGGTAGCGGCTACGGAGGGAATGCGCTTCTCGGAAAAAAAAGCGTAGCTCTCAGAATCGCTTCGGTCATAGGTAAAGAAGAAGGGTGGCTTGCGGAACATATGCTGATCATCGGAGTTACAAACCCCGAAGGACGAAAGAAGTATATTGCCGCAGCGTTTCCGAGTCAGTGCGGCAAGACTAACTTGGCTCTTCTTTCTTCGAAACTTCCCGGTTGGAAAGTTGAGTGCGTCGGAGACGATATTGCTTGGATTCGGCCCGGAAAAGACGGTAGGTTACATGCGCTGAACCCCGAAGCGGGTTTTTTTGGAGTAGCTCCGGGTACTTCCTACGCTTCCAATCCTTACGCGATGGAGACGATTGCGAAAAACACCATTTTCACAAATGTTGCTTTGACGGGTGACAAAGATGTTTGGTGGGAGGGTATGACAAAAGAGATTCCTTCTCCTTTGATCGACTGGACGGGAGACCTGTATAATCCTGCGAGCGGTAAACCCGCCGCGCAGTCCAACGCCAGATTTACGGTATCAAAGATGCAGTGTCCCATACTCGACCCCGCCTCAAATGATCCCCGGGGAGTTCCTCTTTCCGCTATTTTGTTCGGCGGACGCAGAAGCTCTACGATTCCTTTGGTGTATCAATCCTGTTCTTGGGAAGAGGGTGTGTTTTTAGGAGCCTCCGTTTCTTCCGAGACAACGGCTGCCGCTACGGGAGTCGTAGGTAAAGTCAGACACGACCCTTTTGCGATGCTTCCGTTCTGCGGGTACAATATGGGGGATTATTTTGCCCATTGGCTGGAGATCGGAAAGCGGATAAAAAATCCTCCTCCCGTTTTTTACGTAAACTGGTTCCGTAAAAATGCCGAGGGGAGATTTATCTGGCCCGGGTTCGGCGATAACATTCGCGTTTTGAAGTGGATCTTTGAAAGAGAGGAAGGGGTTTCCAATTACACCGAAACTTCGATTGGACTTGTCCCTTCGAAAGATGCCCTCGATCTTTCGGGGATTGCAACCGAAGTTGACGTGAACGCTTTATTTTCGATTTCTTCGGAAGATTGGAAAAAAGAAGAGAAGGAGATTGAGAGTTATTTCGCTCTCTTCGGGAAAAAACTCCCCGAAGCTTTGGCAAATCGACTTGAAGAGCTAAAGCTTCGATTGGCTAAATCGTAGATTTATGCAGGAAAGATTTCAGTTTTCTTAAAGAAGAATTCGATCTCTTGTTTTGCCGTTTGATCTCCGTCGGATCCGTGAACTGCATTGTGATCGATGCTTTTTGCGAAATCTGCTCGGATTGTTCCCGCTTCCGCTTCTTTGGGGTTGGTAGCTCCCATCAGTTTTCTATTTTTTCCAATCGCGTCTTTTCCGCTCAAAACCAAGATTAATACGGGACCGGAAGAGATGAAAGAGACCAGGTCTTGGAAGAAAGGTCTATGAGCATGAACCGCATAGAAAGCTTTCGCTTGCTCCATTGAGAGATGCATCATCTTTGCAGCAACGATTTTCAGTCCCGCTTTTTCAAAACGAGAGAGGATTTCTCCGATATGGTTATCTGCTACAGCATCGGGTTTAATAATAGATAAAGTTTGTTCGATCATTGTAAATTCTCCATGATTTAAGTATGTTTAGCCCCGCTAGTATAAAAGGGGTGAGATTTGCAAGCAAGAAATGTCTTTATTTAAAGCAAGGTGATTGCATTAAAATTTTCAATTTATCGAATTTCGAGAGACCGTTTTCGAAGATTTGTTTCCATCTCACTCATTTTTTCTTTTACCTAAGAAAAGCCTCGTCATTGGAAAAATTAAACCGCTAGTTTCCCGAAAATCTCGATACCGATAACTCCGAGACCCGTTGCCAGCATGAATAGAATAAATCCCTTATATAAGGGGGATAAACCTTTTTCGCGAATCGCTATAAGACTTGGGATAACCACTGCCAGCAAGCTCAAGAAAATGGCCGCAAAACCGAGGGCGAAGAGGAACCCCTTAGGATAGAACAAAGAAAAAGTTAGGGGAACGGCAAAAGTTATGAGCAGGGCTTTTCCCGATGCCGAAAAAACCTCCTTCTCTTTCTTCGGGAACCATTCCGATATGTAGTGAAACACGCCGAGAGTCACTCCCAAAAATGAAGTCGCTATGGCTAAGAAAGCAAAGAGGTTGGCAAGGAGTCCGAGATAAGGATGACCCGTTTTGGAAGTCAGCTCGGCTATGAAGAGCCCTACGTCTCCGCCGAAACCGAAATTTGATCCGAGGATGCCGAGGGTAACCGTCTGCCAAATGACGTAAACTAGAAGGGGAATTAAACTACCTACCCCGATGCTGAAATAGATCCGTTTTTTATTCCCGTGCAGATATTCAATGAGCCCGGGTAAACTTCCGTGGAAGCCGAAGGATGTGAAGAAAATCGGAATCGCCGAAAACAGTACGGAGGGAGGAGTTGTTTCGGTTCCCGTCAGATAAACAGCGTTAATGAAAGGGAAGAGGCCCGCAACCATAAATACGAAGACCGTACATTTTATAAGAAATAAAAACCTGTTCATGTAATCGACGGCTTTTGTCCGCGGAGCTAAAAAAACCCCGAAGAGCAAAGTGTATAAAAAGGCGATTAAAGGAGGAAACCCGCCGATCTCTTTTTGTACAATCGAGCTGCCTCCCGAAATATAGGCAGATAAAAGAGACCAAAAAAGCAGTAAGAAACTCCCCCCTGCCAGGTATTTTCCTATGGAGCCAAGACGTCTCCCCGCAATTTTTGCAAGACTGTCTCCCTTACCTTTACTGATTTCCACATGCACAATCGCTGCAAGAAGCATATAGACCCAAAGTGAAAAAAGCAGGATCACGCTTTTTCCGAAGCGGAGATGCGCGGATGCCATCGGCAAAGCGAGCATCCCCGCTCCGATTGTCGTTCCTGCAATTAATAAAGTAGCTCCTACGATTCTGTTATTCATTTCGGCCGTGAGCTATATAGTTTGCGATTTCGATTCAAAATTCATACTCACGGTTATAGTAGTTACTATGGTATGCAAGAGCATTTATTTCCATTTGATTCATTTCATTCATTTGATTATTGATAATTTCGATTAAAGAGAGTTTGCTCGGGGATTGCTTCCGGAAGCAAATTTCCCCTGCATTTGCCAATCGGAAAAGTTTTTCCAGCTCTTCCGCGGTCGCTTCCGTTTCCGTCAAAATTTCCCTACCTTCCAAGGAGGAGAGGCCGGCAAAATAGGATTGAGGTTCTCTTTTTTTCCATGTTATGACGTCAACAAGGGTCTCTTTTCCCAACCGTTCCCTTTTTACGGCACAAAGCTTTGCCTCCCAAGGGGTAGGCTGTTTAAGAAATACCCACTCCTCACATTTATGGTTAAATTCACGATAGTCGCGTACGGTAAAAGTTATAATTTTGCAAAATACGCTACAAGTTTTTAAACGGTTGTCAATTTTCGGATTAGGATAAGCTTCCCTTCCGGATGTTGGGGACTTGCCGGAGAACAGCGGATCATTGAAAAGAAACATAAAAGTTTTCCTTGTAAGTTGTAAAAAAAACAAGTTTGCGGGTACAGAGTCGAACATTTTGCAAGATTTTCGTTTAAATCGGGAGCTTTTATTTCATTAGCGTATTCTCTCACTTTTCGGTAAGGCTAAAATGGGAGTATTAAGGGGGCGCATTCGCGTTACATTTGGAAATTCTCTCCGAAATACGCTCTTCTGGCTTCTTTGTGTCGAAGCAGTTCGTCTACCGTTCCGGAAGCCATCACTTTTCCGTCGCCCATCAAATAGCTTCGATCTACTATGGAGAAGATTTCCCGCGCATTGTGATCCGTGATCAAAACGCTAATCCCTTTTCTTTTTAAGAGAAGAATCATGTTCTTTACGTCTTGTACTGCAATCGGGTCGATGTTGGCAAAAGGTTCGTCCAGAAGAAGCAGAGAAGGTCTCGTGACGAGAGCTCTTGTGATTTCGAGTCTTCTTCTCTCTCCTCCCGAGAGGGTGCAAGCCTTCCTCTTCCGCAGGGGGGTCAAGTGAAGCTCTTCGAGTAAGCTTTCAAGGCGCATCGATACTTCTTTCGCAGGAAGGGAAAGAGTTTCCAAGATGCATAAGATGTTGTCTTCGACGGATAGGTATTTGAAAACCGAGGGTTCTTGTGCCAAATAACCCATTCCTATTTTGGAGCGCTCGTGGATCGGAAGGAGAGTGGCATCTTTGCTATCGAAAAAGACCGATCCGCTATCGGGGCGGATGAGACCGATCGTCATGTAAAAAGAAGTTGTTTTTCCCGCGCCGTTAGGACCTAAAAGTCCTACGATTTCTCCTTTATTCACATAGAAATTAAGACCGTTTACAACAGGCTTTCCCGAGTAAGCTTTGTGAAGATTTTTGATTTCCAGGAGGGGTGGAGAATTATTATTCGACATGAGGTACCTCTTTTTCGGGGAAGGTCGGGAAGTGACTTTTAAGCCTTGATTGTTCTTCGGGAGAAAGAGAGAGTTTCATATTCCCGACGCCTTTGATTTCCGTCTTCGAAGTAAGGGGATTTTGCGTAAGATGTACTTCTTTTGCGCTGATAACGAGGCCTTCTTCCTTATCCCAAAAAAGCACTTTTTTACCGGGGATTGCCGACAAAATAACGGTTTTTGTATCGGGAGAGTAGGAAAGTCTGTCGGCCACAGCAAATCGGAGCGGATTTTCACCGCCCGGGGATTCAATACGAATGTTTCCGACGAACGTTAAAGAGGAGAGCTTGGGTAAAGGGAGCGCATATTCGAGCACGGCTTCGTCCGCTCGAAGTTTTAGGTCTTCACTCTCATAGCTGACTTGGAGCGAGGGGTCCGTTTTACCCGATATTTTCGGGCTTGTCGCAACAATTCGACCCTTTACTCCGTCGAGGTGTAAGCTTCCGTAGCAGTCGAGAAGAGAACCCTCGTAGCGTAGCGTGCTTGCTCCCGGAACTTTTATCGATCGGATCCGCCCCGGGCTTCCCGATTTGCTCTGCTCGACGGTTACGGAGTCTGCAGCATTTAGCGTTCCGAAAGCGCTTTCCGTCAGTTCAACGTTTTTTTGCAAAATCAACACTTTTTTACGATGATCCCAGACCAAATCTTGACTGCGTAAAAACAGACGACCTTCGCTCGATTTGGAAAACAAACCGGAGGGAAGAGACCCTTTCGGGTTTTTTAAGCGAAGCTCGTGTTTGCCGGGATCGATCTCAATAAAGGATGTTTCAATTTCTTCTCCCCCGTAGACGAGCTTGCAATGTGAGCCCGGGCTTGCGGGCGAGGCTAACAGAATGCCGCCTAAGAAATCGGATCCCTCGGAGTTCGGGATGTAGTTAAGTTTGTGGCTTTTGACTTTGAAATCTTCCCCGTAGGATACTTCAACGTCTTCGTTTATCGTGATATTATTACAAATATAGTCGGGATAGGAAACGTTACCTCGAGTTTCAAAAGAAAGATCGATCGTCTTTCCCGTAACTTCCACGGGAACCGAATGAATTGTATCACTGTACCCGACTCTTTTGGTTTCCTCGGAGGTAAGTTTGCCCGTCAGCGTAACCAGATTGAGTTCCGCATTGTCGCAGCGGAGCATACCGCTGCTTTTCGAAGAGATTCGCACGTTTTCTCGTAGGGTAACCGAGGAAAACGGCAATTCGACGTTTGAGCGGTCTTTATATAAAAAAGCTTTTTCCGACAGAAGGGTCCCGATCCCGTGCTCTACTTGCACTTCTCCTTCAAGAACGAGAGTGCCGTCTTCATAGGTTGCATGCAAAGCCGAGACGGTTTTATCGTCGGGGGGGAGGAATTCGGAAGCGAAAAGAGTAAGGGAAACAAGGGAAAGAAAAAGGAATTTCATAGACCGCCTTCTCCGAGAGATGCTTTGAAACGGGAGGCAACGAAGCGGGGCGTCCCTTTTTCCATCGAAAAGGTGATCGATTCAGCATTTCCTCTGAGATAAGGAGTGTAAGAACTTAAACTTACGGGAAGAGTACTTTGAGGGACTTTATAGATCGAGAGCAGGACGTCATAGGCTCGAAAGCTTTGATCTTTGTAAAAATACGTACCTTCTTCGGCCAGTACGAATCTTACCTGTTGAAAGGTGTTTTTTCCGTTTGTAGTTCTTTCTTGGATCCAACAACGAATTCCGAAAAGATTTTCCAGGACGTTGATCGAACTTTTTTTCGGGTGAAGCGTAATTAAAGAGCGATCGCTTTCAATGCGATGATGCAATCTCTGCCCGAAAGCATCCGTGATCCAAATATCTTTCCGAACGTTACTTCTGGTTTGTTTAGAAGTCATAACGGAATTTTTGGGAATGGGGGACATTTGGGAAGAGGGAGCCGAATTTCTGGAATTAAGACAGACAAGCCAAACTGTGCTGAGAATAATAAGGGCCGAGAAGCTGAACAGTTTGCTTAATCTAAACATATTTTTTGTTGACCGCGGGTAACTTTATATAATGCATTTAGCTGTTCCAAAAGCGAAGATAATTTCGAAAGAGGGATTACCGAGTCCTTGTCACTTTTTGCGAGGGCAGGGTTTGGGTGGCATTCCAAAAATAAGCAATTACATCCGGCTGCTATCGCAGCTTTTGCCAAAGTTGGAATGAACTCTCTTTGTCCTCCCGAAGAGGTGCCCCGGCCTCCCGGAAGTTGCACCGAATGGGTTGCATCGAAACAAACGGGATAGCCCAGTGCCTGCATAATCGGAATGGCGCGCATGTCGCTGACTAAGTTATTATAACCGAACGAAGTGCCTCTGTCCGTCAATATAATTCTTTGATTGCCCGTTGATTCAATTTTGTCCACTACGTTTTTCATGTCCCAAGGAGCCATGAACTGCCCTTTTTTCACTTTTATAACCGCGCCGGTAGCGGCAGCTGAGGCAATAAGATCGGTTTGGCGAGATAAAAAAGCGGGAATTTGGAGCACGTCGCAAACGCTTGCGGCGGAGACTGCCTCTTCGGGAGAATGAACGTCCGTTACGATCGGAAGATTAAAAGTTTTCTTCACTTTTTCCAAGACCCTAAGTCCTTCAACTATTCCCGGGCCTCGAAACCCGTTTATCGAAGAGCGGTTGGCTTTGTCATAGCTCGATTTATATACCAGATTAATGCCCAGATTGTCACATATTTTTTTCAACTCTTCCGCAGTTGAGAGGGCAACACTCTCGCTTTCTATGACGCAAGGGCCCCCAAAAATCACAAGAGGCTGTCCTTCTCCGATTGTAAATTGGGGGAGAGAGATGTCTTTCATAGTCCTTCCTCGGAATATTTTTATGCCCAAGGATACGATATCTTTCGGGTAAGGTCAAGTAAATGATTTTATGCGCTCAGCCGTATTCTTCAATAAAATCGAAAAGGCGTAATTTATTAATATTTTTTAATAAATTAGAAATTAACAATTCCATTTAATTAGGTGCCGGCTTCCCGTTTAGATAAAGCGCAATTTTATGGAGGCCGAGTTCCGTTTTTTTCACCCCTGTTGTATGCCTATTCTCTGAGATTGAATGAAAATCGACATGTCGCGCAACTGTTTTATCAAAGAGAAAAAGGCTTTTAAAGCAGCCGTTTCGGTCGATTTTTCGTTTTTCCCAAAAGGTAGATTTTTCGAAAATCTCTCGAGAGCCGGTTCCAATCGATTGAAGAAAAGAGAGGAAAACAGATAAGCGGGATTTGCTTCGGAAGGGGGATCGAAAAATGCGAAGGCTCCCGTTCTTGCTCCGTCGATTCGTAACAGAGTCGAAAGATGAGATACGGATACGGTTGAAACGTAAAGGGGAGCGCCGTGAGCAAAATTGCCCGATCCTTTGAGCATTTCCGGGAGAGGATTATTTTTTTTCAGTTGCTCGTCAATTGCATAACGTCTGTGTGCTTCCACGGGGAGATTGCCAAGTTCTATTTTCATGAGGCCCTTTAGAGTAAAAGAGATATAGTATGGAATGAAAAGCAATTTTGATCAAGTTTGAAAGAATGTGAATAAATCTGTTGTACCGTGGTGAATTTTTTTACATAAAAATGCTGTAGAAAAAATCGACGGGCTTTTATGCTGTTCGTGTCGTCCCGGTTAATTCAACCGATAAACCTTGGATATATGAATTCGAAAGCCCGCTTCTTTTTTCTGTGTTCATTTCTTTCCCTTGTGCCGTTTCCTCTTCGAGGAGCGGAACTTGAGATAACCGACCCCCCCGCGTATACGTTTCGATTCCAAGATCTTCCCGTTACCGAATTTATTCGATTTGTAAGCAAGGTTTCGAAAGAAAACTTTTTGTACAATAAAGACGATCTCAATTTCACGGTGACCTTTTCTTCGGGACAACCCATCTCTTCCGAAAATATTGTAAAAGTTCTCCTTCGCTTTTTACAGCTTCACCATTTTCATGCGGTTAGAGAAGATCAATACTTCGTGATTCATAAAAAAACAAACGGAGGCGATACGGGATCCGAAGTGTATTTCGATCCCTCTTCCTTGGTTACTTCCGCAGACGATGCTTTCTCCGTTCCTAAAAGCAGCAGGTCTTCTTTTTCGGTTTATAAACTGCAGTACCACGAAGGGGGCGACATTTTAGATTCTTTGAAAAAGATCGGAGCCGATTTGGTTGCCGGAGGAGGGGCTTCACCGGCCCTTTTGCAAGCGATCAATACTTTGCAGTGGGTCAGAGTAACCAATTCATTACTCTTTTCGGGAGACGAGAAGACCGTTGAAGAATTGAACGGTTTAATCTCTTCGCTCGATGCGCCGCTACGGCAAGTATTCATCGAAGTCCTCGTCATAGAAACGGATGTTAAAAAAGGACTCGATTTCGGTTTGCAATGGGCTGTCGGAGGGCAATACGGCAGCAGGCTGGGTGGCGGAGCGGGGAATTTTGCGCCCCATCTTCCGGGTTCTTCCTCTTCATCTTTTACGAGCGTGATGCAAGGAATCAACGCTACGAATACTCCGAAAGGACTCAGTCAAATTCCCGTCGTGCCGGGTTTTGATTTGGGGGTGATCGGCGATATCATCACGCACAAGGGCACTTCGTATCTTAGTTTGGGTTCCTTGGTCTCAGCTTTGCAACTCGACGGGGAGAGCACGATTGTTCTCAATCAGAAAATCATCACGCAAGACAACAAAAATTCTAAAATTTTTGTCGGAGACAACATTCCTTTTACGGGGTCGGTTGTTACTACGGTCGGTCAAAGTCAACAAACGACTGCAAACATCGAATATAGAGATGTCGGAGTCAGCTTGAGCCTTACTCCGAAACTCGGGGAAGGAGATGTTATTACGCTCAGCTTGGATGAAGAGATTACGGAAGCGGTATACGATCCTCCGACCGTCAACGCAAACGTCAACGGTATTCGAACAACAAAGACAAACATGGTGACTCACGTTCACGTTCCCGATCAACACTTTTTAGTCTTGAGCGGTATGATTCGGAACGCAAAGGCAACTCATAAAACCGGGATCCCTTGGCTCGGGAAGCTTCCTTTGATAGGAGCTTTGTTCAGTCGAACGAAAAAAGAAGACGAGAAAAGAAACATTATTGTTTTTGTAAGACCTCAGATTGTTCGGTCTTTCGAAGAGTACGATCGTATTACGGACGATCAGAGAAAGCTCTTTAAATCTCAAACAAACTCTGCCAATTTCGAGGCAGGAATCGATCTTATTAAATCTTCTGAATAACTTATTAACTAATCTATGAAAACAATCCTCAATTTCTATTGTATATAATAATTATAATTATATATAAAAAATTTGAGGTGAAATAATGGATTTGATAGGCATTAACGGCCGGTTTTTTTCGGAAGAACCGAACCCCGACGGGGAAAAGTCCGTTAGGGAGCGATTCTCTTTGGTTTTTGAAAAGCTTTCCGAACAGGGAGTAGATCCCCGGGAAATTGACGAGGTTGCGTTGAAACTCGAGACCGGAAGGGTGATTGCCGTTGATCTTTTAGACCCAAGCATTTCGATTCCTAAATCCACGAAAAAGCGGGCTCTTGCGTTGACCTGGTTTTTAATGGGGTGTGCTTACCGAGAAAATAACGGAATTTTTTTGAGAGGTTCGGTTCGTTTGTACAACCTTTCGGTAGCGCAAAGTAAAAGGTTTAAGCAGTTCTATGCTTCCTGCAGCGAAGCGGGAGTGCATAACCGCCCGTCGTCCCATTTCAGGGAGCTTACGGTAGGGCACCAAAAAGGGGTGGACTTCGGCAAAGGGACACTCCCTTTTGACAAGGACCTCGGAACTCTTTTGTGCGGAAGGCTTTCGGACGGGGGTTTTTTCATCAAATTGGAAAGAGAACCTCTTTCTCTTTTGAACTTGGTGGGGAGCGTAAAACACCTCTATAATTGGGCCTCTCACATCAGGTCGGGCGGCGGGGAGAAAACGGTTGGGGGCGTATCGACGAGGAGGGAGACCGACGGAGTCGATAAAGCTCGAAAAAGTTTTAGAAATATCATGGCTGTCGCCGACGAACTCGGTATAAAGGAGAGTAAATCGAGTCTCGAAAAATACGATCGAATTTTTGAAATGCACCGAGTTGTAACCAAAATAGCCGATCTGGTAAAAGAAAAAGAGCCGCTTCTCGTTGACGGCTCGATTGAAAGGAACGAAGAGGTTGACGAATCGATAGGTGAGTTTAAAGAGAAATGTAGCAGCATCGAAAGTTCTCTTGAGTATTTCCTGGAGAGATTCGATGAGAGTATTGCCGATATAAAACACCCTTCGAAAGCGTGCGGAAGCGAAGTATTTGTTGATTTGAACGATTACATAAAGGATTAAAAGCCAAAAACAAGTAAATGCTCTTGCGTTTAAGAGGCTTATTGGTTAAAGTATTTTGCTTTGGATTGATAGCTCAGTTGGATAGAGCACCCGCCTTCTAAGCGGGTGGTCGCAGGTTCGAATCCTGCTCAATCCAAATTTCTTTTTTTTGGTCTTTTTTTTATTACCGGGTCTATTATGAATTTGGAAGAAAATAATAAAGATCGGAAACTTGGAGACTACTCCTTACAATTCTCTCGCTTTCCCGGGTTGAAAGATGCGTTTTGCGCACTTGAAAACGAAGGCTTTTTAAGTCTGCCGGGAAAAGACCGGTTGGAAAGCTTGCACAAGCTGCTCCTCCGCTACATCGATTCTTCGAAAACTCCCTGTTTTTTACTTCCCGCAATCAATGAATTTATTTGGGAAGTCAACCAAAGAAAGCTCGTTTCCGCTTATACTTTTTCCGGTTTTGAATTTTGGCTGAATAATTTTTCGGGTCTGGGAGAGAAAGAAAACTATCTCGTTCGAGGTAAGATTACGGGCAAATACGTTCCGAGAGAAACATATCAAGTTGTATTTCCGATCGGTGCCGGCAAAAAATATCCGGGCTCCCACTACGTGACGGCTCACGGTTCTCCCGATTTGGATACCACGGTGGCTTCTTTTTGGGGCTGGGTTGATGCTTTTTCCGCAAGAGTCGGAGCGGGACTTCATATATGGAATATTCCGGGCGGTCCACCCGAGTCGCAAGTTGAAATTGATTTTCTTTTTCATTCTCTTATAGGGAAGGGGTGCTTTGAGCATTTTGCTAAAACCAGAACGGCTCTTGCTCTGTCTGCCGCCGATTTGTTGACACAAGCCGGCGTGGTTATAAAAAATGTCGAAGAATCTTCGGAAAAAATGGACGACGATACAAACGCGCAGTCCGTGATTTTAGTGGACTCTCGAGGATATTACCGAGGAGACTGGCGTCGCAGCGACAGAGACGCCGTTCGCAAAGTGATGACCTTGCTGCATACTTTAATGAGGTCGTTTGTTAGTCATTTTCAACGTAAACTGACGGCGCTCTTTGCAGAGAAGACGGTCACAAAACAAGCATTCGAAGCGTTTTTAGGCGAAGCCTTCTCCGCTTTGATTGCAGATGCAGATCCCGTAAAAGAATTTACCGATAAGCAAAAGAAAAAAGTGGATACATATCTAAGCCGAGTTCTATTCGTGGAACGAGGGCTTGCGGGTTCTTTTAAAGAGCTTTGGGCGGCGATGGAAAAACTGTCTCTTACCGGATTTGCGGGGCTCTATTCCCTCATTG
>Ga0116227_10006135_pt1 | contig 24626 bp, 20 predicted proteins | sample S1TSphgellanicum_FD_89693 | JGI IMG/M metagenome (GOLD analysis project Ga0116227, IMG submission 89693) | Host-associated microbial communities from peat moss isolated from Minnesota, USA - S1T2_Fb - Sphagnum magellanicum MG | ecosystem: Host-associated > Plants > Peat moss > Unclassified... | reverse complement strand
TATAAAAAATATATATATATATATATATATATATATATATATATATATATATATATATATATATATATATATATATATATATATATAATGAATTTTCAACTTCTTTGAAAAAAATAATTCTCCTAATAAATTGTAGTTGTTGTCACATTTAGATAAGAACTTAGTAAAAGAGAAAATGAAGAAAAAATTTCTTGTTTTAAAATTTAATAAAAACACTCCAACAAATTCACAACTACTTCTTCTTCAGAGAAAATTCTGGAAATTTTTTTATAGTTGTATCCCACTTAGAAATAAAAGGACAGGGAAAAAAAAAAGAAAAAAAAAAGGGATGATTTTGAAGGAAAATTCAAAACTTGTTCTTTGCAATCCCCCCCAGCCCCAGGCACCCAAAAAAATTGAATTTAAAATTAAAATAATAAATATTAAAATAATAAAATTTAAAAAAAATCCAAACTAATGGTAGTCACTTAGTGTGTCGTGACTCGTGTCAAGGTTAGAAATAAGAGCAAAAAATTTATTTTATTTATAAAAATGGATAATTTTGAATGAAACTTCCACACTTCTTCATTGCAAAAAGAAAAAAGAAAAGAAAAGAAAAGAAACATCCAAACGAACGAATTGTAGTTGTGTCATACTTAGAAATAACATCACACAAAAAAGAAAAAGAAAAGAAAAAAAAGAAACATCCAAACGAACGAATTATAGTTGTGTCATACTTAGAAATAACATCACACAAAAAAGAGGAAAAAGAAAAAGAAAAAAGAACAAATAAAAATAAAAATATCGGTGATTTTATTGTGATATTTTTTTCTAGGGCAACAAACCCAAAAAAAGGAAGGTCTGTAGGTTTACCTGGTAGGTAGGTAGGCTTCAGTATATAAAGAGTGAATCATGAGCTGTCGTGCAGAAGAGATTCTGGAAGTGACCGGGTGTGTTGCAAAGCAAAGCGAGCAAAACGCAAAGCAAGCCAAGCAAATTTCTTTTGATCCGAGAAGCTCATCACACGTACTTTGTTCACTTGGATTGTCAGTTGCTGCTGTATAGATTCAGTGAAGTTCATTGACAGACACAGATTTCTTTCTTCCCATTTTGAGATTTATTATTATTTTTTTTTTTTGGGGAGTGAAAGTGTTGAGATTCATTATTTTCCAAACGCTTTTGTTGTTGTTGTTGTTGTTGCATACAATTGGGCTTGGAGATTTGTTGCAAGGAGGAGGAGGAGGAAGAAGAAGAAGAAGTGTAAGCCAGTGAAGTCCATTGACAGACACAGATTTATTTATTTTGTCCTTCACATTTGGTCTTTTGTGGCGTGTCGAGAACCATTTTTTCCTCAAATCTTCGATTTATTCTTGTTGCACACGACTTTGTTCTTGGAGATTTGTTACGAGGAGGAGTAGGAAGAAGAAGAAGAAAAACTAGAGGAAGGGGGGGAGGAGGAGGAGGAGGAGGAGAAGAGTTTTTATGGCAAGCTTTAGGGGTTTAGTAGCAGTGGCAGGAGCTTCGTCGACAACATATGGTTTGTTTACGGAGGGATGCTTGCAGCAGAGCCCTGCAATAAGAAGAGGCGGAGGCGGAGGATATGAGACCAAGGAAGGTGCTTATTTACGTTCCGGGTCTTCGTTTTGTGGGGAAAGGAGTGGGGTTTTGTCGTCCGTGAGCAAGCCCGTGGATGCGTTTACGGCCAGGACATCAAAAGTGAGAGCATACTCCACCGGCGGAGCGACAACCACGAAAGAAGAGCAGCAGCAATACGGCCGTAGTAGCAGCGGCAACAAGGAGACGAGAAGCTCAGCATATGCTGCTGCTGGGGCCAGACGAACCTTGTATGATGTTTTAGGTATTTCCAAGACCGCATCGGCCAAGGAGATCAAAGCGGCTTACAGACAAGCTGCCAGAAAGTTGCATCCGGATGTGGTGCCGGCGGAACAGAGAGAAGACAGCACCAAGATGTTTCTTCAGATGCAGAATGCATACAACGTGTTGTCTGATGATAAAAGCAGAGCAGCCTATGACTTGCAGCTGTCTGTACAGAGCTCTTACATCACATCCTGCAACTGGGGGTTCACTACTGCTTCTTCTCCTTCTTCTGGTGGTCCCATCTCTTACCCTGCAGCAGATTTCTCCTCTGCCTTCAAGGGAAGAAGCTGGGAGACGGACCAGTGCTGGTGATAACTAGCAGAGCTTCAAAATTTTAGGTCTCCATTGCAGCAGCAGACCTTCTTGAGGGATCATTCCTTCTCTCTGTAACATGTGTACCATAACACTGTAGGCAAGAAGCTGCACACCATTAGAGAGAGATGCTTTAGGAGATGTGCTGAAGGGTGACTGAGCTTATGGTCTACCGGAAGCAACAATACAGAGTACATTTTGCTCTTGACCTGTGAAAATATGTAATCAGGGCAATGTCTTCTTGTATTATCATTCTTTCATACCCAGTCTCATCAATGAGAAGATGTCTATTTTCATATCTACATAGTGGGAGGACCTTTTGTTGTTTGAATGTGCATTTGTGATGTGTTTTGTGTGGGAGAGAAGGCTTGAAATTTCTTGCAGCTTTTGGTTTTGCAGTGACCATGAAAGGATTTCTTGACTGGAGTGTTTTTTGTACTCTTATGTATTGTATATATGGTGTTGCTCTTCTTCAGGAGATGGATGTGGCTTGCTCTGCTTCTACACCCTGCATCTTTGATTGCTGGCTGTTGGATTTGATGCTTTGTAATTCTCTTCTAAGGATGATCATTGGTCTTGGGTTGGAGCTCTGATGTATTCATTCCTCTGTTGAAGTCTGCCTGCACATTTCTATCTCGCCTTGATGCAAATGTATTTTGATTTGGTTCTGAGCTCTCAGGTGCATTTGTGTCTGTGCAGTTGTGTGAGAGGTTTAGCTCGTGAGCAGAGTTTTTGGGTGTCTCTAGGCAGGAAAAACTCTTTTGAAAGACAAAGTGTTTCTCCCATTTTCTCTGCATTCTACTGCTTGGTCACTCCATATATCAACAAAGAGTTGTAGATTGTCAAAGAGCTTCATAATTTTTGAGATCTGTGCAGAAAGAGTGGGTTTTGCATGTTCTTCTTGTAATCAACAGAGTATGTTGTGTTGGACAAACCGATTTTTTTGTAGTATAAGTCCCCCCTAGTGCACATGTGCAGATGTGATTTCTTCAATTGTGGAGGATGTAGAGAAATATTTCTCTGTTGCATTAACAGCAGATGTGCTCTTAGGAATTGTACTGCTTGCTACTGCCTTTGTGCAGATGTAGTTATCCCCTCGAGATGATGGTATCAACACATCAACAGAACTTGCAAGCATGTCGATACAATATGTCTTCCTTGGTGGCAATTGGAGGTTCTGATGTCTTTCATCATTGTTTTGATTGCATTTAAGTGATTGCAAGGCTTTGATCACCATTGATACCAAAAGGGGATATCATGACAATAGATTGGATTGAAATCCACAAAAGCAATATCACATTCCCACACTAATCAAACAATCACGTGTTCTCCTTTCTCAAAATGCAATGCAATGATGTTTTAAGGAATGATTACCATTTAAGATGAGATGTCTATCAATGATATTACGCATTTTCAATGAACTTGCTAATTACAATCTCATGCGCCAAACTACTCATTCTCAAAATCAATGTTTTTCTTGTGACTAATTTTAAAAAAAGACGTTATCCTACCTCAATATCAAGAGCTCCTTCAACATCTAATGTCACAAAATTTAAGATTATTTGATCAAAGCCGTATTTCACCAAATCGCCTTAATTTAAGATCTTTAATCAATCTCTTTGCAACCTAACCTTGTCACCCTAAGTTTTATCTTTTGATGTTATGTGTAGAAGTATTTAAAGCAAATCCAAATTCACCATTGCCTCTAGTGTTGTTGCTCAAGCAAGTTGCATGCAATTTGGACAAAAAGAGGCACATCTATAGACAAAATTTGCAACTTGCCATTCCTTGTACAATTTTTTTTAATCTCCTATAAATTTTCTCTATGAATGTGGTAGAGAAGATGGAGAGATTTCTACACACTCCATGGAACCACTTAGTAAAATTTGCCCATCAAATTAAACCCTAAACCGAATTTAGTATTGGTCTAGGAATGTTGTGGAGGATGCTCGTTTTTCTCATGGGGGGATTTTATTGCGTGGAAATTGTTATGCCAATTAAGATTCATCATCTCTTTCAAATGAATGGCAAATGGTGGAGATTTAGATTGATTCTTGAACCCATATTTATGCTAACCTAAACAAAAACAAAAAGTCTTTGCACTTGTTGAATTTGCTTCCTTCTCTTGCATCAATCTTTGTTTTGCTTCATTGAGTGGCATAGTCCACTAAAATAGGTTGGAACAATTTGCTTTGTAATTTGTTTTTCTTTCTTGTGCCAATTGGGGCCTTTGCTTGAGATAATGTATATAGATATAAAAGATGTTGGTTGAAGGCTGAGGCTATTGTAATTAAGAATTTCTTCCTTGAGTATGGCCATTGGCCAAGCATCTCGAGGGAACTTTGAATAAATTGCAAATTTTTGTGGGGTTATGTGCAAGTTTTGGTTTGTAATCTTGAAGGCCATGATGTGAGGTGTAGCAATTTAAGGTATAAAAATGTTCTCGTGCATTTGGGTTGTGCAATATTGGGTTCCATTTTTGTAATAGAGGCACATCTTCTTTGTTCAATAATGGTTGTATTAAGGGTTTTATGTTCGAAAGTTTTGTAACATAAGGGCTGAAAAAAATTGGGGCATTTTGTTTCCTCTTTAGCACTTGCAAGGAATTTATGAAAATGACTCTAACATTATATGGATAATATGAATAGTTTATTTGCACTTGTTCAAATGAATTTTCTATGTATAGTGTTAAAGCAATCATCAAGCATGCTTGGTGACTCTTCCCATTGAATGCTTTCTACTCTCCAAATGTGTTATGACATCTCGAATTCTAAATCCACCAATTTGTAAATCTAGAAAATGGGGTTTTTCCAAATGTGTGGATTAGCTTTAAGAGAGTGGTTTTTTTTTGGTTTGTGTTCAAGTTGTTGGTCATCTTCTTTTTTAAAAAACAAATATCAACTTCAAATTCTGCAACCTTTGATCAATTTGCAAGGAGGGCAACTAACTATATGGCTATAGATTTTTGTGTAGATGAAAACATGTTAGTAGTTTGTGATTGTTAATATGAAACAAGGATGAAATTGGAGAAATTGATTGAGCATGTCATTCATTAAAAGGTTTCATCTATCCTATAAATCACCTTGATTCTATTTCAAATATGCAATCATAAAATAACTCACTAGTGTAACCTTGTGCTGTTGGCCCAAGTGTGAAACACATTCATTTTTGGCCAATAGTTAATTTCACACTTTGGGCCAATAATTTTTATTACATAAATTATTTTTCACATTTTCAGAATTGAAAATTTCTAAATTTGGCAACGTAAAACACATTGAGAGCTCAACTGATTTTTCTTTCCAAATCCATTTTTTGGCAATTTGTTGGAATTTCCTGCAACAAAATCCACTCAAAAATCAACATCTGCCACACCTTAGCTCTGAAAATTGTGAAATAAACTCTATTAAATCTGACTTGCCGAGGGCTTTCCAATAACACCAAGAATGACCCCCAAATTCCAATATAGTTTTCAGTTTTCAATTTTATTTATTTTTCATTGAGAAAAGGGTTCAATGATCAATAGCTTCCACAACATAGCTCCAAACACTCTCAAACAAAGTCATTGCACCCATACTCATCGAGAGCTTTCCAAAGATACCAAGAGCACGGCATGTTTTTTGGTTTGGGAGATCTGAACATAACAAAACAAACGACCTTGCTTCATAGATTGATGTCTAATTTGTTACACAAGCAATTCTTTAAAGGTATTGTATCAACAATTTTCCTTTTGACCAATCATGTATTTTGCATAGGTAGGCGAATATGACCGACCAACCAACTTTGCAAATGGCTCATTATATCAAACATCAAGCTATCACCCAAGTGGTTAAAAGCTAGAAGTTACAACTACCTAAATGATTTAGAATGGTTCATTTCACCACAACCTTAAGTCTTGCATACTAAGGTAACCTAGTTATATAGTTGGGTTCCATAGGTATGGAAGTCCAAAAAAGCTATGAAAGTGGAAAAGGGGGCGGGGGGCAGCCGGGTATATAAAAAAATATGGCTTGGACGTGGGCTAGAAATTAGATAATTTAATGTCCTATACTAGGACATGGTATATTGGCTTGGGTCTCGGGTAAGAATTTAAAATATTTTATGTCCTAGGACCTCATGTAATCTACATCCATTTTGTCGTGGGCCTTAGTTGGTCCATAGTCATTTGATCATGGTTGCATGGGCCTTTTTAGGCCACCTTGCCCTAGACCCTGGGACCCTTGTCCTGGCCCTCAAGTAGCCTAAGGTCAGATTGCCCAAATTTGAATATTTTTATTACTGCCCATGCATAATATTCATTCCTTCCTTACCCAAACATCTTTATTTTTTATTTTTCCCCTTTGGGGTTGTGGGGTAGGGGGGAAAGCAGGTTGGGGGGTTTTAATTACCTACCAACCTACCTAGTATACCTAGGTACATACCTACATAAGTTACCTACCTACTTGCCTACTGAAGTTCCTTCCCCAGCTATTTAGGTTACCAACTTACCCACCCACCTAAGGTCCCAAGACATGGAATATTCTCTTCTTGCTTCCCAACCCAAGCCAATATTCCATGTCCTAGGATTCCATGATGTAAAATATTCTAGATTCTACCCCAAGCCCCATTCAAACATTGTTAACCCTAAAATTTTGTAGGACAAAATCTCAACCAAAATCCCCTTCTAGAATGCAATATACTATTATCTGAAGTGGTTCACACCCATTGCATGCCTCCCCAAAGAGACCACAGAAATTCATCAAAACACAGCACAAAAAACCGACCAAGAGTGATAGAACAATTTGATGACAAGAAGAACAAACTGGAAAGACAAAAAAAAGAGCTCAGGATTTGTGTACATAATAGCAATTGAATCTAACCAGAGCTTATAATTGACATAAATTGCAAACGATTGGCACCTCTACAAGACCCATGCAGAATGGATCCCTTTCTGCTTGTTATGAGCATGTATGTAAAAACCTTCATGAAGAATGTAGGTCAATATCTCTAACCTTTTCAATGAAAACTATCAAACCCCCCTCAGAGAGACCTGCAACATGCGGTCTGTACTAGAGCTTTAAACCTCAGTACGTAGTACACACATGGGAGGGTAGGAGCTAACAACACTTGTATTGGTGTATGAAATAGATGTGTCTTCTTCCTCCATATGACATCATTTTTTGCAAACTCGGGTTTTGATTTATGTGTGTGTTCTGACATTTGGAGGTGTTTCTGGGCGCAAGTCTTTTTACCTGACTGTCGCATTTGAAGCCTTTGGTATGGCAACAACAGACGCCACATTTCCTAATGCAGAGGCAGCAGATTCCACATGCTGTAATAAAAAATCATAAATCTTGCGTTTTAATCTGTCCTTGCTGTCTGTGAATTCTGGGTCTGGAATGTCATCCTTACCTGAATTTACTTGATCTAACCAGTCGTTCACTCTTTTCAATTGTGATAACATGGTTGCAATATGGCTGTTATCTGGCTGACTTACAACTTTTGCCACCGCAGATGAATTTAGTCCACTTTCGCTGGAGTTTTTCACTTGAAATCCACCATCAAGAGCTGCTTCCATGAATTGAAGAAACCATGTTTGTGCTTCAGCTTGTAGCTGCTTACCAAGCTCTGCCGTCTCCAACAATCCTCTTCCACCTTTTGTCCAGTTTAAAAGCTGAGGCGTGATGATGGGTGTATCTGACACCACCTTGCTTACACCTTTCGGTGTGCTAGTTTTCACAGAAACAACTTTACTGGAGTTCCGAACAGGACTAAGTGTCATTGCTTTTATTTGAGATTCAAGTCTCAAGTCTTTGCTTTCTTGACGCTTTCTCGACTCATTCCCAACTTGTGTCACAGACGACAGTGCAGCTCTGGATGGCGTTGTTGCTACAGATGGCCATATTGAGGCAGCAGGGGAAGCCAACACACTATGGACTCTTGATGCCAGGCTTGGCTGTCTGTCAAGTAACACAACCATGAGTTCCTTGGTAGTGTTTTTCTTGACAACGGTCCGAGCAGACACCTGTGAGCTTTGTTTGGTCTGTAAGGAGAAGTTCCCAAGATCTGAGAGCAATGCTGCATCAATCCAGCCTGTGGAGGCACAAGCTTTATCCACAAAAATTGCAGGTTTTTCTGTGGAGTTTTCTGTAGTGTCATTGGAGACTGGAGGAGGATGGCTCGCACTTGCCAGACCTTCTGCAACCGCTGCCGCCTGCTTCAGGTAATCATGAAGGCTCAAGAACTTCTCCACTGATGGTTGTGGAAAGTCTGTCTGTGCTGATGAGCATAGCTCAGCAAACATGCTGCGCACACCCACACAAGAATCTTAACAATGTGAAGAAGACTGTAAAACAATACTTTATAACATAATCCACAATCAAGCTTTTTGGCACAAAAACGATTGATACACACTCCCAACTGTGACACAGAAAAAATACAACAGAGATTATCCTGGTAACTTGGGTGATATTTGAACTTGCCTCAGACTGCGAACAAGAGCCTCAGCTGCCGAAGCCTCCTGCAGAGCTTCAGCTGCTGCTATTGAAGCAGCATCACGGAGCTGTGTGACCTCCTAGAGATTGAAAAACATGAACACAAATCCATCCATATGAGATACTCCCTATGTAAGCAACTACTACACCTAGAACCAACAAGCACAAACACAATCACAATAAAGCGATTGTGTGTCTATCATGAGGAGCAGAAATTCCGGTTTAAGATTTTTCTAGTTAGGGTTTTTTGATGAAACCCTAGTACAACTTTATAAACCCACTGACAGGATTGTTTGATCCACAGGGTGATTGCAATTTGTGAACAGGAAAATCTCATCATCTCCCTCACAAACAACAGAAGATGCAAACAGATAAAATACAAAAGTGCCAAGCCCTCCAGAGATTGCACAATTAGTACCTTGCCAAGTGATGCCAGAGCTGTTGGAAGTGAGTCCCATGACACACTGCCATCCGTCCATTTTTTGCTGAGAACAACTTCCATATGTGTACTTAGGGAGGAGGGACTTTGTTCCACCACATGGGTTGCTCTCTTTGAAGGTGTCTGGCTTGCATCCTTTGTACTCATTTTCAGCAAAGATGGTTTCGGAGATGATGAAGAAATTGTCTTATCTTGATACTTGATCAGTGCCACATTCACATAACTATCACTGAGTTTCCTTGTTGGAGCAACCTACAGACGACATGGATTTAATAGGAAGAATTTTCACCACCAAGGATTGAAGGAAATGTAAATTCACCTTAGTCACCATACCCCTGAAATTTTGTTGTCATCTTCAGAGAATGGAAGTCACACATTAAACCTAAAAAACCAATAAGGAAACGATGCAGTGGATTGCAGTGCAGTGCACTCACAGTGGATTTTGTTTTGCCTCTGGCTTGTTTAGAGGTGCTCTGATCTTTGCCATCCTTTGTTGCACCAGCGCCCTCCCAGCTTTTTCGTGAACCCTTAGGACTCACAACAAGCATATGATCCCCATTCGGATATGCTCCCCCTGACAACCGCTTAACCTTGTCTCCCAAACTGTATCTAGACAAGCCCTTGTTTGCAGTTAATGATCTTCTAACAGTTGTAGACTTAGACCTAGATGAAGAAACAAGGATATGAACTTCCTTGGAAGAAGTTCTTCTATCTTCAGGGGCTGACATTCGAGCTATCCTAATCCTGGGTGACAGCTGAGGCACCACTCCAGATCCAAGCTTCGGTGAGGTTTTTGGATCTGTGATAAAAGAAGGCAAGCTTGAATGCACCTTCAAAGGGGAACTCAAACGGGGACGAGGGTTTGGCATCACAGACGATGAAGATAAATCTGAAAAAACCTTTGATTTCACCAATCTTCCTCTGGGTCGAGAACCCGACCTCAACTCGTCTTTCTTCTTCTGCTTTGCTGCCTCAACATCTCCATTGGTTGAGGAGTGAACCTTTTGCAAAGTGTTGCGGGTCAGTCTCTCTGTGAGCTTCGTATCAAAGTCACTCACAACAGACTTTTCTGGTGAAATGCCAATCTCTTCATACTGAACTTGAAAACTGTTGGGTCCGAGAGAGTTCCTGCTTGCAGGCTTGGGATTGGTATTGGACTCAGACCCACTTACAGCATTGGAAGAGACAGGAAGCCTCTCAGATGAAGCCTTGGACAATGGATTTGGGTCAAACCTTTTCGAAGGGGTTACAGGCCTAGGTTGTTGTTGCTCTTGAATGAGAGTCGATTGAAGAAGAGAGTCTGAGAGAGAAGTGTTAGGGTGAGAAGGTATGACAACATTACTACTACTGATTTGTTGCACTGATGTAACAGATGTGGCAATCAAGTCTTCAGGGCTCCCAACACATTGATGTCTGCCTGGAAGTGGTCGCACGCCCTTGAGAAGAGGAACTGGAGACCCAGCTTCAAGCCTGTCAACATGGATGAACTGGCCAAGCTGAAGCTTGTCACTCAGAATAAGGTCCTCATGTTCTTCTGCAAGGGAGACATATGTTGCATGCGAGGAATCTGATACTTTGATATAGAAGCCTTGGTTAGGCCATAGCTCACCACCTGCAAGCGCTGGCATTATGCTTATGACTTGCAGCAGAGCTGATCTATGCTCCCCTGTGACTCGCACATCAGAGTTGATGTGTTGAAGGAGTTTTACCAGCACTCCAGGAGTTAGAGTTGCCATTTTCTCTGCTTCCCTGAATGAGCCAGACAAGCTTTACAAATACAAAACCACCTGATTTTGCAATCTCTGGAAAGGTCCCCCAAAACCAGGGTTCAAATAACCTTTGTGTCCTAAAAAATTTCACAGCTTCTTCTTCTTCTTCCCTTCAGAGCCGCCCAGAGCTTCATCAGAGCTTCAAGACAGTATAGCTGGACTTGAACCTTGCAACATTTTCTAAATGTTGGAATTGGAGCACCAACAATGATGATGACAAAAACAAAGGGGCTGTTTGGCATTCCTGCAGAACATGGAAGAAAACAAGACACATTTGTGAAGCAGTAATGGCTTGCCAGAAACACATGAGACTCAAGAGAGTGTGTTGTCTTTCAAACCTTGCCAATCTCTTTTTCCAAACACTATAAGCAGCTAGCTCCTTCCCAAAGCTTCAAGCTTGAACTCCCATCAACGCTTCTTCATTTCCTTCATAGCTGGACTTCGCCCTTGCAAACATCTTCCTCTCTAACTTTTGGACAAGTAACAGCATCCAGGGAAAAAAAAAGGAAGAAAAAACCTGGGGCTGTCTAACGTTTTCTTCCACAGCAACTATGTAACTAGAAACTAGAAACGAACAGACTTTCTTCCCACAAACTATAAACTTGCACAAACAAAGGCTCACAGAAACAAAAGAGAGAGCGATGGGTGATTGCAAAACTACCCCAAAACCTTCCCTGTCCTAAACACTTTTTCTATCTACAGAAGCTTCAAGCTCTCCATCAGAGCTTAGTTTCATCATCACACCACACCGAGCTCTTCACCCTTTGCACACAATATTCTTCTTCGAAGCTCTTGTTCCACATTCTGGGAATAACAACAGAGCAGCAGTACCCACCACACAGCCACAGCCACAACTGAGCTACTTGCCATAGCTACTGCAGCTAGGGGGAAAAAAAACATACACACACACACATACCAAAACTACCCAAAACCCACAAAGTAATCCAGTTGCAAAAACGAGAGAGTCCCAGATCATCGGACACATACGAGAGTAGTCTACAGTAGTAGTGTGGTAGATAGTAGACATACCATTCTAAAAGTGGGAGCTTTGGAGCTTCTTCTTCTCCAGTTGCCTCTAGATCCCTCCTCCTCCTCCCATGTTGTCACAGCTGGTGGAAGATTAGGTGTAACAACTCTCTGTCCTGGCACTTCTTCTTCAGCAGTCTTCTTCAGAAAGCTGACGAGAGCCATATCCATTCTGCACACCACCAATTCTTTAATCCAAAAAAAAAGGGGGAAAGAAAGAAAGAAGAAAAAAAAAGGAAAAAAAAAATGGGAGTGAGAAAGAGAGAGAAGAAGAAGAAGAAGAGAGAGAGACACAGAGAGAGAGAGAGATCTCTTCTTCTCCAGGCAGAAAAGAAATTCTCTGCAGTAGCACAAAGACAAACAACTTTTACACAGTTTGTAAGCAAAAAACCATCTGGGCTGTGCACACACACACACACACACACACACACACACTACTCTCTGTGCAGTCTAGTAGTGGCTAGGGGGAACTCATGGGACCACCACCAGCAGCACTACAAAGTGGTTGAGTGTTCAAATCCCATTGACTGACTGACATCAAACTGCTACTACTCACTGACTTCTCTCTGGCTCTGTCTCTGTCTCTGTCTCTCTCTTCTCTCTCTCTCACACACACACACACACACACACACACCACATGATTAAACTGCTACTAACTTATCCTATGATTAGCTTGTGTACTAATTGCCCACATTTGTGGGGCTCTTTGTTCTGTTAATGGGTCTCTCTGTAATCAATCAAGTTACTATGTAGACTTTTTTTTTGTTCAAAGTACAAGTACTTCTTCAAAGTGTGGCAAGTTTTCAATTTCTCCATTTGTGTCATTGGTTTGGTTTGGTTTGGTTTGGTTTTTTGCAGAATGAGTCTTTGTTTCTTTGTAGGAAAAGGAAGGAATTGGCCTAGTCAATCATACTCTCTGCCCTTTTGTTTTGCTTGGCAGCAGTTGGATTAGAGTCATTACTCCAAGTAATCATTCATGCATTTATTTACCAATTAAGCTAGCTAGCTAACCAGTTGTTTTTTTTTTTTAAATTTTAAAAATTATATATATTTCAAATTTCAAATTTCAGTTTTGTGGTTTTGAAAGTTTTGAGGATTTTCCCCCCATTAAAAAAGCCTTTTTTTTTTTTTTGGTTCACTATACACTATAAAATTAAAGGTTCCAAATTTTTGCAAATTTTTGTCATCCCGAAAAGAAATTTACTGTAAGCTAGCTAACTAGTGATTTCTTTTTTGAAAAAACAAATTTAAATTTTTTTTTAATATTGGGAACAATTTGTATCCTCTTTCTTTTTCTAGTGTAGATTTGAATCTTTTTTACTAAATTTATGGGAATTTTGCCAAATATTCCATATCACACAAAATTGGATGGAAAAAAAAACCTTATAGATAAATAAAGGCTGCACATAAGATTTTCATTGAATTAATGACTTTATGCTTTTATTGCTCCCAGGAAAATGAGCATTTGATTATTTGTTCTGCTCTTTCTGCATAACAAATAAACTCTCGTGGACTTTTTGTTTTCCTTCACCAATATATATATATATATATATATATATATATATACACATATTCATTCAATTGAGTGTTTGATCATAGTGTTATTATTTCTCTTATAGGGAATAGTAGATATCTGAGCAATAAAAATAAGTTGCCAAAATCAATTGGAGTTTTTTTAATAAATAATTTATTTTTGGACTTTGAAAATTACTTGAAAAAAGAGATTCAGAGAGCAAATTTTTTATGTGTAGGGTAAATTTCAGTGTTGGGTGGATATTAGATTTTTTTTCAATGTCCATCAATTTTAGCATATCATTTTGAATATCACAATTTTTATGGTATTTGAAAAGCTTTGAAAGGTGACATCCAAATTTGATATCCAAATTTATTTTTCAAAATATCTACCCAACATTGGCAAATTTCCAAAGGTGATGCGAATTCCCAAAATAAGGGACATAGGACAACCCTAACCAAGTCAAAGCATTTTGGGACATCTCCTCCCCCAAAACCCAAACCTTATCTTGAACTTAAACATACATACACCACAAGTTGTAAGACAGATACGGGTTTTTAGACCTACTCATTAATAGTGGGAAGGATCTTACACCTATAAGTAAGCATAATTTGTCTACACTCTCAAGGAGTAGGCATAAGACTCCTCCCCTTGTCCTCAGATGGATATTCTCTTTTGAAATACTGAAATTTTCTTCCAAAGAAAAAAACTTTTCTCAAAGAGCAAATTTGTATGAAGGGAAATTTAAAATCTTTTGAAATAATTAACTTATCCGTGTAAAGTCAAGCGATTAAGGGGCGAGAACGGCCAGTTTTGGCGTAACAAGGCATCAAATGCTTCACTGGGAATGAGCTTTTTACAAAACGAAAAAACTGGGACCCAAACTAGTTTTTTAATCCAAAATTGGTGGGAAACTGAGTTTCATCCCCGCTTTCCTTTTTCCTGAGCGGCGCCTCCACTGCTGCTCCATAAATTTTCACTGCTCCTATCTGAACAACTACTACAATTACTCTCAAACCTTGTGCCTTAAATGCTGAGTAAATTCAGCATTTCATACTGAGATTTAATAAAAATTTCATTACTTTGTGGATACCACTGAAAGAGGGAATAGCTCCGTGTTCAGTGCAAAGCGAACTATTCTCTCTCGCCTTCTACTAAAGAATATCGTGCGCATGCCACAGACAGCGGCATAATCTGAAAGAGGGAATACGGAGTGAAACAGAGGGTGACTTTACAGATAACTTTAATATCAGCAATAATTTTTAATCTATTTCTTTCCAAATGGAAACTTCAATTTTAGGTGTTTTTTTCTTCTTGGGGTTGGTTAGTTGGGTGGTTGGTTGTTTTCAGAAAAGCCTTGGTATAAAGTACTGGTCAAGACAAGACTCACCCATCTGGAAAAGAGAGGTTAAAAAGGCGCTACACACAATTATTATTTTATTTCTTTGTGTAACTTTTGTTCTACTTCAAGTACAATGGAACCCCATCCAGAAGCTTCTCTACTCAAGAATAAAAATCTTTTTTCTTTTCAGAGAGTTATTTGTTTGTTGTTAGGAAGAAAGTAAGAAACTCAAGATTAGACTCTACTCTCAAGTTCCCCCCCCCCCCAACTTCTCATCATTTGTCATATCTACTTTGTTACCATCTCCCAACAAAAAAGCTTCAAACTAAAATACATCATGTAAAAAACACTCACAAAATTCATTGTGTACATAAACAGCACCATCATTCAACAACTCTTATAACACAAAAAGTGAAAAAAAATCAAGAGACAAAATTTAGTACTACCTTAAAACCATTCCGAGAAACATACTAAACATATTTGAAGAAGCACCTTTACATCTAACAAATAATTCCCCCTTAGAAAGAGAAGGGCTCTTAACCCTAAATCCTCCATTTAAGTGAAATTATGTCGACTTCTATACTTGCAAGGATCCCTGAGCAACCCTGCACTTCCTTTTTAGGTGTAAGACCCCGTGCCAGTTCTAAGGAACTGTAGGTGTAAGAACCTCCTATCGGTCGTACCACTTCATGATCTATCTGTGTTTCAGTTCATGTACTTAAAACATGGGTAAAAAAGTCCAAGGGAGTGGGGGCTGGGACAACACCCCAAAATGCAGCATGAGACTCAAACTATCATCACATTGTCTAACACTAATAATGGTCAAATTTTCATATTGGGTTTGTAGGTCTACTTAAAAATATAGAAATATGATTAAAGATTTGTCGTTCATATCTGGTTTTTAGCCAAATTTGGCTAAATTCTTCCTAGGGATGATTGCCAGTTTGACTGCAAAAAACAAATTTCCCCCCCAAAAAAAAAAACCCTAAACACTCCTTACCTTTTGCTTCGTGTTGGGCCCACAGGTTTTAGGTCCATTCCCAAAACGTGGGTTTAGCCGCTCACCTATAGCCTCCTTGTCCTCCCAGGCACCATTCATTCTCCAGAATCCCCTTGGCGCCTTTTACCTTTTACACAATAGAGATCATTCTTTTGCATCAATTGCACCAAATTGAACTCCACCGATTTGGAACATATCACAAGACATCCAACAACCTCTCTCACCAAGAGAGCCTTACATGATCACATCCAACTGAGAATTTTCAGATTTGGTGAACATGTCCATAACAAATGCTCACAATCTTGTTGCTCCAACTTCTTCGATATTCGTTCTGATGGTAATGAGAGAAAGATTTTCAAGCAAGCAAAAGTTTGAAAAGTATTATTCTAATCGCTGGTGAAGATCTGCTAGCTACAAAAGATGTTTTTAATCAACTCAAAGTTTGTCATAAGGACATACTAATATTCAACTTAGCTGTAACTAATAACGAGTTCACAAGAGCTAGAAATAATAATATAACAATAGTTCAACCAACTCACAGCTTCTGAAGACAAATAGAGAAAGACCCAAAATAAACAAATTATAAACAAATGAATATTATTATTATTACTATTATTATTAAAAAAAGCCAGCTCATTCCAAAAGCCATCCCTTAGTTGGGGAAACCAACCTGATGTATCAAGTTGCCGCACTGCCCACTTCAGCAAAATCCTGGCTTCTAAAAACCATTACCATTGATCAATCATTGATTGATCTTCAATGGAAATCCCATTCTCAAGTCTCACATATTCGTGTTTTGCTGAAAAATCATGTTGACTCACCTGGATTCAGACATCATGCAAGCCAAGTGAAGAGCACATACAGACTATTAGCAGAACATATATATATATGAAAATGCAAGGAAATCTCCTCAATAATGATAACCTTCTGAGAGAGAGAGAGAATTGCTCACAAGAAGTGTCATACCATCAACTTCACCGTAAATAGCAGTGACGAGCTGCTGCCATGTGTACCCACTGGTTTCATCACCTCCCAACAGAGATGTTATCTTCATCAGTGGAGATAAGTCTATAACATTTCACCCAAAACTCTTGGCAAACCGTTAATCAGTGTCCAACACTACTAGCGGCGTACAATCTGATCTCATAAATTTATACTGTAGCTAAGGAAACAGGAAGCCAGAATTCAATCTGAACCACCAAAGTATATACGAAGATCGTACCAAGATTATCAAAACAATTGCTGGAAACATAAGGCCGCCTTATGAAAAGCAGCAAGGTTGTTACAAAATCCATCTGTGGAAACATGCTAAGGAAAATTCACCACACCACATTTCAGAAGAAACATCTGCAGCTCAAAACAGAGCTGCAAATGAAAATATGTACTATTTACCCCATAATGTGTACAAAAAAACCTCGCGGTGCTGTTGTGTGGAAAGTTTGTGTGTTCATCCACACCTCAATGCAGTGGAGCTGGATCTCTGATTCAGTGCTGTCTAGACTTGGAGTGGAAGAGCTGCTTCAATCTGTGAAAGCCTAATATCATCTCTAACCTGGAGCGCTTACCAGAAGAGTGTCCTGAATCAAAGGAGCTCATTCTGGACTCAGTCTTCTTTACACACTGGAGAGTTGATGAGTTTGTTCTCTCTGGTCTGGAAGTATCTGTCATCTTCTTGTCTGGCTGAATTTGTCGGAGGGTGAACTCAAAGTGCGAGCATTGCACATGCACCACTGTTTGCTGTCCAGCTCGTGGGGAGCCTTTGGATGTTGTTGAAGACAATGAGCTTTCCGTATCCCTGCTGCTGCACAACGAGCCCTCGTTTGATGCCCTCAACTGCACAAGTGCTAACTGGATAACAAAGCTTGGAGGAAACCTTGGGTTCTGAGCTGCAGCTTTGCATGTTTCAGCACCCAGTTTCTGGTAGGAGATCACCTTGAAGAGCCTTGACACATCAGCCTCGTTTATACTTGGATGAGCCTGCATATACAGAAGCACGAAAAGCACGTGAGAGGTCAGCTCCATCTTTTGCAGTAATCTTCACAAAACTAAATTACACAAAACTAAATTACAAGATGGTCACATTCCTTGAAACAATCAGGCAGGGCACATATGTTTGCAGGGTTTAGGGTTTAGAGAGGATGCACTTCAAAAATCAAAAACAAGATTGCATAAGCGACACAGCTAAATGTCCGACGATGAATCTGAGCTGAGTTTAACTGGGATTCTGAAGGAATTATGTCAGAAACTGCAATTTCAGCTTTCGGTTAGTAGCAGATACACTGACCTCGAGATAGATGTCGACGGCTCTGTATAGGCCATCGTCAGATTCGCGAGCGGAGTCTGGTAGCGATTCTGCGAGTGCGAGAAACCGCGATGGTCGCAAGTAAGTGTCAGCGGCAATTTCGACCAAGTACTTGTCCATCAAGTCTCCCACTTTCGTCAGTGCAGTTTGCACAGTGCCGATATCCGAGCTCACCGTTGTCGCTGGCATGGATAACCTACTGCTACTACAGTCAGCTCGCGAAAACGTCGACAATCCGCTCTCTGTTCTCGTTGATAACAGAGACGAGCTGCTATCAGAAATCCTCGCAGCAGCAGCAGCAGAAGCAGATACCATGAGCGCCTCAGCTTTGTCCTTCAGAAAGAAATCTACAAGACGGAGAACAAGGTCGACATCGTAGAGAGAACTAGAGCGACGAGGAAGAGCGGTGATCAGAATGTTGTCCAGAGTCGCCTTGTCAAGTTGTATACCAATCATGCGTTCAAGCTCTCTCCGACAAGCCTTTCCAGCTCGCAATGCTAAAGCGATTCTTCGAAGCCCTAGCAACGACCTACAAGAAACCGAGCATCGCTCAAGAGAACCCAGCAAGCTCACCACTTCTTCCAAAGTCTTCCGTTGCAGTCTCCTGCTGTGTAAGTGCAGAGCGTGCTGCTCGCCGTCTCCGCATTCCCCCTTGTGCGGCGTCGGGGATGTGAGAGAGGCGGCAGAAGAGCCACATCCGAGTACAACCGGTAACAACCCCGAACGCAGATAATGTAGAAGGAATTTTGCAAGAACTTTGTGGTCTGAGGCTCTGTTGTTCATCATTGCCTTCACCACGCGCGCCATCAGGTGCACAGAAAGACTGGCGATGTCCTCGAACCACCAAGTCTCGGACGCAGCTTTGGACGATCTGTGCGAGGAGCTGGTGGTTCCACTAGCTGGCGTCGTCGCCATCAGGTAAGAAGCGAAGTAGGATTCGATGCCTGCGTGAATTGGACTGTTCATCATCATCTCCGCAGCAAAAGAGAACGAGGAAGAAACTTTGTCGGCCAGAGAGGTCACGCAACGCTCCAAGAGCTGCGTTTTCTCCACTACAGCACCTGGTTCAATCTTCTCGCACGATCGCAGCACGGTGATCACTTCCTCCCAGCTCCAGAACACCATTGCTCGCAAGTAATCCTCCGTCTTCTTCTTCAAGTTTCCTTTCCACATGGCTTCTCCCATGTCCAGGAATTCCGCGGCACAGCGCAGCATGACAACGTTACTCGACGAGATCGATGTATTACTCACATGATTCATGTTCAAGCAAAATCTGACAGCCATCTCAAATGCTTCAGGTCCTCCAGGCATGTCTGCAAGTTCTACCCGCAGAAGAAGAGGCTTGCAAGAATTGGAGGATGACGCCTCTTCGTGAGAAACCTTCTTCTTCTTCATCGTCGCCTCCTGCACCGCGTCAACTAGTCGACCACAACGAGCGAGTAGAGGAGTCTGCACGAACACAACAGCAAAGAATCAGTGAACAGCCGCAGCTTTCAAGGTTCAAAATCATAAGGAAAAACCGTTCTACGCTTTGCATTTCCATTACTCCATGGCTTGCTTTCAGCGCAGACATCCACGACAATTGTAGCAAGAAATACACACGAGATCCTAGAGCTTTAGACATGAGAATCTACCTTCGGCACGATGAAGGTTCGACCTGCATTCACTTCCACCTCCAAGAACTCCATTGCGTCCGTCTCCACCATCCTGTGCACGCTCGGCAAGAACAGGGTCAGACAGACACAAAGGAAGGCTGCGCTCCTTCAATTTCACTCCCGTGGGATTCCAAACGATAGTTACCTGATCCTGAATCTAGAGCTTCGAAAATGTGCAACACAATCTGTACCGGACGCAGTCAGTTCTGTGAGGAAAACGAAAAGGCTAGTACCTTGTTTTGTTTGCCATTGCGGGAGTGCCGAGGTGGATATTGGTGGGAGAGTCATGCTCAATCGAATCCGATGAGCCTACCGTGATGCTGCTACAGCTATCCAAGTAGAAACTGAGCTTTCTCTCCTCCGCCATATTGCAGGAATCACGAACCCGGTCCCGTGCTACACGACCACAGAAACCTCCAAGGAGAGCCGACACTCATAACTGTGCGTAGTCGAAGCACGACATCCATGTGCAAAGCTTGCTGAATTCCTTCTTCCATTCCAATTGCAAAGCGCTCTTGCTAACAACCAATTCCTCATTCTTGAACTAAGAATTCGACAATTGCACAGATTTCTAACCCCCTACGCAATAGAGAGGTGCAAGGAAGACTGCATCCGCACCAAGTTCCTACACTCTCAGGAACGACAACGATTCTGAAGTCGAAGAAGCTGAACTCCTCGCTGCTCTCCCCTGTGCCTTTCTTGATGAACACCAGAAAAGCCGTAGAACACAAGATCAATCCATCAACACTTCTTCCTCGATAGAAACGAGAAACAAACCGGGCTCAATTTCAGCGTTATTGCACGAACATCCCCCACTGGTGACGATCTCGACACCATGGATTCTTCCGCGCCGCCTCTAATTGATGTGCAAAGATTGTTTCAGAGTCACTCCCGAGAAACAACAATATTATGTCATCGTCTATATCACCGTGCAGTCCGCTGTTTGTCAGACAATCAAGTAGTTAGTCAAGCAACCGGGACGAATCCTCTAGATTGCACACGAGTAGCAATCTCCCGAAGACCAGAAACCACGACCACAGAAAAGAAAAGTGATTGCGACAGACAAAACAGAAATATCTTGGAGGTGAGGTCTGGGGAAAGCAAAGGCAAAACAAAACAAAAGGAAGATCCTGACAGAAGAGTTGGATTCTACCTCACATATCTCTTGCGAGAAAGAAAGAAAGAAAGAAAGAAGACCCGCAAACAAGCTGAATCACGTGGATCATGCCTCGTTGGAAGAAGGAGAGAGAGACACACACGAAAAGCTGGTGGACTATTACTACAGACACCGTGTATTGTGACACATCAAAAGCAATCCTCCGCCTTCTTCGCTGTGCAACTGCAAGGACGGCTACTTATTGCTATTGCTTCTGATACTACAGCTTAAATTTTCAAACAGAAAAACAATAGCAAACTGCCTACAAACTCCAACTACGCATGCGGTCACAGCCGCTGCAAGTGCAAAGCACCAAAACACTCACCTATATTTTCTTCATCATCATCATCATCTTCTGCAAACTTGAAACAGCAAAATACTCACCGATATTTTCTTCTTCAACAGCAGCAGCAGCTTCTTCTTCTCCTTCTTCTTCTTCGTCTTCGTCGTCGTCGTCGTCTCTTCCTCGTCGTCGTCGTCTCTTCCTCCTCCTCCTCCTCTTCTTCTTCTTCTTCTTCCTCTGGCAGCTTCAACAGAAAAAAATTGCTCAATTGCAAGAGCATATCATCTTCTTCATCAAACAGCAAATTTCCTCTGACCAAAACAGCAATCTAAATTCCTGAGTAATAACCGCTGGTTATGCATAATTTCAGGTTATCAAATAACCGGTTACTAATTGCCAGTTACACACTGGTTATAGCGTTTTTGAAAAATAATTTTTTTTTAAAAAAGAATTTTTTTAATTTTTTTGTATTAGTATTCAAAGATTAATAACCTACCCTTCGGATTGATAACCTACCCTGACGGATGATAATCATCAGTTCATCCAGGTAAGTTATCAGATTTTGAAATTTCAATGTCAAAGCGATTATCAATTGAACGGACTCACACAAAAGTCGAGAACCAAATGGTCGTTTATTCCTAACCAGCTTGATAACCGGATAAAACTCAGTCACCGGCCAACCTCGGTTATCACCAACCGGGAGTTTATTGGTAACCGACTTGATAACCAGGTGGAAACCCAGTAACCGGACAGCACTGGATGAAAAGATGTTTTTCATGCTTAGTTGCCAAACTTTATGGATGACTCTTGTAGTTGTTAATTTTTTCATTTCTCATACATCCAAATTCTAGCATTCTTGCATGTTTCACATGTGTCCAAACCTTAGCATTTCTCTTCTTATGCAAATTTGAGTTGTCACACATGTTTTAACTCTTGTGGATTTCTTATTAAAAAAAATTTGGTTTTATTCTCACATATTTAATTCCTATGGTTTTGGTTTCAAAGTTTTGTGATTATAGTGTGATCCCCCCCTTTTTTTTTTTTTTTTAAAGAATTATATAGAATTATCACTTGCTAAAATCGGCTTTTCAACAAAGTTTACCTTTCATCCAATTTTACAATTTTGACATCAAAATATGAGAGAATATAACATTACATAAGGAAATGATTAAAAATGTCTTCTTCAAGTTCCAAACATAAAATCTAATCTCAAATATCTTAATGTAAAAAATAACTTAATCGAATGTTAATATCCAAAAATGCCACTCAAAGAAATATTAAGTTGCATGTTTAACTATATATATTTCAAACATGAAACATTCATCTTTATTCATTCATAAAAATTTATTATTGGAAAGGTCACAACAATGTAGGTGTGTTGTTCCCATCTTATTATACTCCAACTTAATGAATTTTTTTTTGACTTACTTTGTGTAAGATGATGATGAAATCTCACATCTTTAATGTAAAATTTTTTTTGGATTCTTTAAATAAATTTTTTTAGTAATTTAGTAATTTAATTTTTAATAAATTCAAAATGCAACCTTAATTTTCATCAACTTATCAACTTTAATAAATGGATGTAATCTTTGAATTTTTGGATTTTGTTTGTGTTGATGGCACAACAATAATTGATTTCTTACCATTCAAACTAACAATTCATTTCCTAATTTTAAAAGTATAATGTCATGTGTATTTGGCATCATTAACATTATTACCCACCACAATGTATTTCCCAATATATACAAAAATTGAATGCATTTATAAATGCAATGTTAAAGCTTCCATTGGTCACTAGCTTTGGTAAGTATCTTTTTCAAAGCACCTTGATCCTTGACCTTATAATGTTCCCATTAAAATGATGGGTTTTGATATGGTGTTTTTTCTAGGGTTTTGAAAAGGGTGCCAAGGGGCTTCCAACTCTCATTGGTTTTTGTCAACAAAAGGCAAATGTTTACATAAGTGGAAATGAAAGTGATTTTGAGCCTTTTTTTTTTCTTTTAATGTAACCATAAACGAGCAATATATTCAATAATGTGAAAGAATTATGTGAATGCATTTATTCAATTTGAAAAAAACATATGGCACTTTAGATTTAAAGTCTACAAAAATTTGGCTTCCATTTATCATAGGTCATTTTCAATTTTTATTTTTATTTTTTTGACTAAGTCATTCAAACTAACCATTTTCAACACACAATAAAGAGTCAAGACTTTTGCCATGCTAAGTGTATGTGACTTATAGACATGAGTTGTTTAAATTTAAATAGTTCATCTTAGGACCTTTACCTCAAGATTTAAAACTTGATTCACAACTCCATAAAACTTAAGTAATTTTGAATATTGAAAGGGAAAAATAAATAAAATTTGAGTTATTGAGGCCTATTTAAATAACTACTTTCAAATATTAAGACCATGATGAATGGTCCATGTCAACATGATTATGTTGAATTTAACAAATGAAACAAAAGCAAATTGAAATTATAAATAATCATCAAAAGGAAGTTAACAAAACCAATTTTATCATTGTTGAGAGGACTAATAATTAGTGGTAATGGCAAGTTTAGCATTGCATGCATAAGAAATATTGGTTGAAACTTTATAACAAATTGAGCTTTAAAATCCAAACCTTTTTTAACATATGAGCAAAAGGACTTTAAACACATGTTATAATTCGTTTAATCTAGTCTTTAAAAGTTTAAATAACTTGAGAGTGCAAATTAGGTCAATTCAATTATACTTGTAACTTAATAGACCCCCAACTTCTAGGAACATCGACCTTGTGCATGCATACAAGTTTCAATTTTAAAAATTAGAATGACACTTGATTATAAATTCTAGATTAAAGAGTACAAATTTGCAACCTTTTGCAATAGAATTGACTATTACATTATAAAACATCATAATTATTTCCATATATATATATATATATATATATGTATGTATGTATTTTCAACTAGCCTCCAAATTGTCAACTACATTTCAATCATACCATGTTAACTCTTTTATGTGACTAAATGAAGATATCTAAAATAATAATACAAAAAAATATTCATGGTGTGAACCACATGTTTGAAAACTACATATAGTTTTTGTTTTTTTTTTTTGGGCAAAAGAAAACATAGCATGATAAACATTGAAACAATAACTTACAAGCTTCACAAAATATCATTGTCCTAAAGTCTTGATGAAATTAGGCCAAATACCAAAGCAAAAGGTGGGATTGAATGGTGTTGAAAAATTGCCTTTGCATGAAAACCTAAATTCACAAACTTGATTTCTAAATGAATGAAGTTGTTGTTGCATAGTTTGCATGCTCTAATTTAATTTTCTAAACTTCTTTCATGTAATTTTGCATTTAGTAATTTCGTATCACACTCCCTAGTGATGACATTCTTCATTTTGCACATTAAAATTCTTTAAAATTCTTCATTTAGCACCTTGTCATAACATTCTTTACCCGCGAATGTTTACCAAATTACACTGGTTGATCTATAAATTTT
>Ga0116227_10006133_pt1 | contig 24632 bp, 23 predicted proteins | sample S1TSphgellanicum_FD_89693 | JGI IMG/M metagenome (GOLD analysis project Ga0116227, IMG submission 89693) | Host-associated microbial communities from peat moss isolated from Minnesota, USA - S1T2_Fb - Sphagnum magellanicum MG | ecosystem: Host-associated > Plants > Peat moss > Unclassified... | reverse complement strand
TATATTTGATTTTCAATGTGTAGCCAAACATATAGAAGGATGATTAAAGGTTTTTACTTTATTTCTTGTTCCTAGCCACATTTGGCTAAACCTTCCAAGGGATGATTGTCACTTTTTTTACATATTTCAATACATGATTACCACTTCACCTAGAAACAAAAATTCCTAGAAAAAACACTATGTTGGGGGTGACAACAAGGTATGCCAAGGGCCATTGGGGGTGTTGGGAAAAAAAAATTATGCAAAAAAAGGATGAAGATGCTAAGGTCAACCATGGGAACACCAGGGATAATGACAAAAATATTGGGGACAACACTAAAAACACTAGGAGTGCTAGCCCCAATGTAAATTCAAGGCTACATCCCACTGCAATGGGTAAAAAATGGAATTATAGGACTACAAATTAAGGACCATCCTTTCTAGTGGCCATGTTGAACCAACACCCACTTGGGTACTTCGACCTTTTTGAGTGAGACCTATTAGTGGCCATATTAAGCTCAAAAAAGTTAGATTTGAACTTAAAGACCCTGATTTAGTCTGAGCATGGGAAATTTGTAATATTTTAAAATATTATAAATGGATTTTGAAATTTTTACCATGGTACCAACATGGGTGCTAGTTCACTCAAGGCCCTTTCTAGCAACCTTGGTCTAAACATTGTTCATTCAATCTTGAGTAACTAGTTCAAAAATATAATTAATAAATAAATTAACTCAAGAAGTGTTCTCAACTTCTTTTATCTTGTTTGCACCTTGATCTAAAAGGAGGAATCAAACATGAAAATGGAAAGTTATTTATTGATGGTGTTACATATGGACTAATTAAAACCTTATGAGATTTTTGAAACTTAATGTGAATCAAGGATATTTTGCATACATTCCTACAAACGAATGAACTAAATGGTGTTTCTATATGAAATGCGGGATTTGATTAGAGTACCTATATGACTCCACATTATACTTTGACAAAATGAACCTTGACTTTTGAATGGAACAATGGCATGTGGTGATTTGGACAACATTGTGATATAAAGTCCCACATGTAACCCTAAATCCCCAAACATGTAATGTGGAATTAAAATCCACAAGCTACCTTACCATATTAGAAGTTGAGATTTCAATGTTAATTCACAACAACATGCCCTTTGCTAAAGACCATGAACTACAACTTTGCAAAAGGCCTCGTTGATTCCAATTTTGATAATACATTTGTTGGTAGTTTGTAACAATGAGAATTCAAAAATAACATTCAAGTGGACTCATAATTTTGGGGTCTAACAACAATTTCAAAAATCAAATTGAAAACTTGGTTATGCATTATCATTTGTTGGCCTTGGGCCATGCAACATATTTGACTCAATTCATATTTGTTCATGCTAATAGTTCGATATTCACAAAAAAAACCTTTGATGACACAATATGTTGTAACTTATATACACTAATTTTCAAACACTCTGGCAGCTACCTAAAAGCAACTTCGTTCAAAGATGGAATTTTCAACTTTGTTCTATTTCCTTGCTAAAAAACATCGACAAAACCAGATTTAAAGGTGCATGCAATTGGAAGAAAACCTAGAATGGTGCAAAGCTCTCCATTTGATCTTACAAGGATGAAGCCCTTAACATAATCCATGAATTCTTCGAGTGTAAAAAGTAGTGAATTGAAATGTGTAGGGATATGAGAAAGATAAGATCTGACGTTGTTTTAAATTGTCAACTATATCTTTTTGCATTTCAAGTCCATCTTCTACTACTAATGAACCTACTATAATGATGGTGGAACTCACTCACATGGTTTCCTTTGTAATTGCTTGGATGCATATCTTGTAAACCTTTGATGATGTTAGATTCCAATTCAAACACACTATTAACAAAAAATTAGCCCTCCATAAGCACTCCCCATGATAAAACAAGATTTTTGGTTGCTTTTGATTTCCTAGCAAGCATGGGCAAATCAAAGGGCACAATTGGAGGAAAATTAAGAATTATGTATGGCTTTCCATCAAATTGTGTAAGAATGCAGCCTTAGGCATTCAATTTTGGGAGTCCAAATACCAATGAAACAAAGTGTGTCAAGGATGGAGAAAAATAATATGTCGGCACCTTGAATTCATGAGCTATATCATGCATTCCAAGTGCATGTATGTGGAATTAATTTATTGTTTTTATTAAGATGCCAAAACACATGACAGCAACGACCACCGATTCATAGATTTCCAAACAAAAAAGCTTTGAAGCTAGTCAAATCTGCCATGACCAAAAACCCTCTTCTCTTTGCAATAGTTGATATTGTTTGCTTAAACATGCTTGCAATAAAAAAGTCCATAATTACTCACCATCTTTATCTTTTTTCCAACTCGAGTTGCACAACCTTCACAAGCAAGGCATTTGAAGATCAAATTGAATCAAACATATTAGTGTTGTCGGCATAAATACCTGGGTCCAACCTAACCACATGTCGAAGATGATGCACAAAGGAGGGCCGAAATTATGATCACTACTTGGAGGAGTAGAAGGATCATAGCTAGTACCATTGGATGTTCACGAATCCATTAGTTCTTTCATCAGCTCTACAAACGTATCTTGCAAGTTGCTCGTTGCAATTTCTGGAAAATGAGAATGGTCGACACCCCATACTCCCCAAGTTGCATATCGACAATATTAAAGCGAATGTTGTTGCGATAGGAAATGGGAAGACTACCACATGAACTCTAAATGGGATTAGTTTTCGATCGACCACCATGTTGATTTGCAGTTGCTGCTTCCACCATCAACACTTTACAACAAGATTTCTTTGTTGGAAACTCCAACAAGACTCCAAGGTAGTGCACTATATGTTTTCTAAAAAGCGAAATATAACCTACAAAAGCAAATATGCAAATAGATAATGGAAAGTTCCAGTGTAACCTAAATGTTAATGAATAATAATGGATGAGGTAACAAAAGTAATGGTACTTCCAGCTTATTTTCTATGAGTTGGTTTTTTGTTTTGGAGAAAACAAATGAACAGGGAAAGCCTTTTAATGAAGGATGTTTTCTTCTACATGCATGTTTTGTTTGTTGTGTTTATGTTTTGACAATTTTCAATCACAATGGCCCATTTATGTTGAATTGTGTAATGAACCAATGACATTTATCACAATGTTAAAGTAGTTGTTGTGAGAAGAACACATTATATTTCTAAATGAATTGTAACATCAAATCTAATAGATTACATAAATTACCTTTTGATTCTTTAGGAATTGATTAATTAAAAACTATAACAACAAAATAATGAGTAGTAATTGCAAATAATAGTATGGGGAAATAGGATGGATAAAAATGGGGAATAAAATAATGAGCCTCATGGGCCCTATAAGGAGAATCTTTTGACTAGGGGCATAAAGGTTGGTTATGAATAATTTAGGTAACTATTTTGAGTAAGTAATAATGGGAGGTCAAGTATGTAGGTTGGACCAAATTTTAACCCCCAATAATGTGAAACCTATCTATAGAAGGATGAAAAGTTATAAGTGGCACGTGATAATTGGTTTGATACATGGGGAATAGATGTAGATGAATGTGGTTGACTATTCATGTATTCTTTCCTTCAAATATATAAGGGGTAGAGATTGAAGCTTTTGGCATAATTTACATTCATTAATTTCATGTTGTTAGTTTGATCAAAAGACTTGTAGAAGTATCATATGTGAATAAAAATCCTTGAAAAAATAAATTCATGTGGAGATTATTGTGAATACCATTGTGTAAACTTTATAGTTTTTAGCAAGTGATCCCCATAAAGGAGAATCTTTGAGTGCGTGTGATGAATTCCCTTGGGGTGTAGTTCTCACATATTTGATTTTAGGTGCGTGAGTGATCCTATCCCAAAATAATGTAAAATGTCATGTTGGAAATCATGTGAATGATGAATATAGCAAGTGTTATTTTGAAGTATGTTTAATAGTCTACCTATGTGCTAGAAGGGATTGATAAAAAATTAATCCCCTTATTCCAAACCCTCTCCTAGGCTACATTTTTGTTTCTGTTCCCGGGACCTATATTTTACATAGGTAGAAATTAAGAGTAGAAAAAGGATATGCCTCATAAGATTTTGAAAAAAGTCGTTAAATGTTTTGCTTGTGACATACATATATCAAATGTGTGACAAATCCAACAAAGGTGAGAAAATTCAAAGCCAATAGGATCGAAAAGAGGAAGGACGAAATTATATTGGGAAAATACCTTAGACTGGAATGGATTGTGGAAGCAATTAAGTTTTTCAATTCTTCAACACTTTACAGGCAATATAGGAGTTTCATAAAAGGAGCATCAAATGTTGCAAAGCAGGAAGATGAAAAGAAGATCGAGTAAAAAAGGTCATGCAAACATTCAAAACATAAAAAAGAATCTTACCCATAAAAATAATTAGTGATGGCACAATAGTATCCATGGATAATCCCATGCAAGCCATATTTTTGATAGGTAGAAACTTCAATATTGAATTAATAGTAGTATTCAAAATGCATTTTCATCAAGTTTTAATTGTAAACTTTGGACCTATTTTCATGACTCAAGTGATGCAATCCAATGATCCTTTCGTTTTACCCATCATAATTTACATTGAACTTGTATGGACTATTCATGTTTTTGTAACGGTATGAAACGAAATTCTTTTGAAAAAACAAAAAAAAAAAAAAAAAAATTCAAAATATAATCAAGAGGAAGGAAGATTGTGATAGATAATAGTTGGTAGGAAATTTGTTAATTCATCATAAAAGAAAAATTTGCAAATGGCAAACATAATTTGTTTAGAGGAGGGCGAAATGAAGATCTTAATGCCTTTTTGAGAAATTTCAAGAAAGCATGCATCTTTGGAATCATTGGCGCCCACACATAAGAATGGTGGGTGAAATCTTTTCTAGAGTTGTTGGAAAGGAGAACTTTGCCATGGTTTGAAAGATTGCCCATAGAGCAAAAGTGGACATGGGAGGCCTTGTCTGAAGTGTTTGTATGAGAATTTCAACTGCATGAAAATTCTAATGCCCTTATGATGTAAATGACGCAACTTTGACAAAAACCCACCAAAAATGTGGACAAGTATACCATTAGAGTGTTCAAATTCAATGATCACATGTGAAAAACTTTAAGGGCTAAAAATGCAACTCCCAATGCATTGATCTTGGATGGGATGAATGTTTTGATTGTAAAAAATTATGTGATCGGAAATTCATCAACAAGTTATATATGAAGGAGTGGAAACACTTGAAGAGGCCTAAACAATTGCAAAATGGTAGGGAAAAAAATTGGAAAGCCACAATTTTGGCATTTTGCAAAACAATACACCTACTTTTATTTCAACATCTACACCGATTTTAGTGCCAATACCAACATTGATGCCGATGCCAAGGGTGTAAGAGCCGCCCATGAATTTGGAAACGATGATGGGGCAACTCATAAAGGAGATGAATCAATTTAAAGTCAATTTGGTCCAAGTAGGGGAACCTTGTCCTTTCAAACCTCAAGATTCATCAACCATCACTTGTTACATTTGTAAGAAACAAAGTCATTATGCAAGAGATTGTTTGAAGATAAGTTCAATTTCTTGAGACAACCCTTCCCCCAAAACAAAAGATGTCATTTGAACATGAGAAAATGAAGACAATGAATTTCATTGAACAAAAATTTCAGAAAACCAAAGGAGCACGGAATGAAGATGTATTTGTCGCGGAAGCGAATCTCATGGTAGTAAAGAGGGGAAGGAGTGAAGAAACCACAAAGGAGAATTCTCAACATAAAAAGTTGAAGGAAATGGCTCGTGAGAAGGGGAAATGAAAGAGTTAAAGGTGATTGGGTATGCAAGACTTTTCCATTTTGGCCGGACAAATGCCATGCTTTGTGATTGCAAACTTGAGCACCAAGAAGGCGGACATTATCGTGGGACAATTAGTAGCTATGTTTCTTATAATAAGGTGAGACTTGTGGCGAAGGCTTAATGCACATCGTATTAAAACATTGCACGAAAAGGAGGTCCATTTGGTGGAAGCTAAATTCGATTCATGTGCACCATTAGTGGAAGTGGTTTGCCATGGAATACCTTTGAAGGGTATTTTAATGGATGGAGGAGCTGGAATGAATGTTTTGATAGTTTCCACAATGGAAACTTTAGGGTTGCAATGTGACCGCCAATCCAAGTGTAGTCTACGAATGGTTAATAAAGAGAGGGTGAAACCAAAAAAGGTTATCACTGCAGTTAGTATTTTGGTTCTTAAAGTCACAACCACTTTGGATTTCCAAGTAATTTGAAGCGAGATCGAAGCATACCCAACGATTTTGGGTCGACCTTGGTTGAAGAAGGCACATGCCTCAAACTATTGGAAAGAAGGATTCATGTCCATTGGTGTTTCGCCAAATAGACAATGAGTTTTTGTGGAGGGAAGAAAAAATATGAAATTTAAAGAATCTTCTTTAGAGTATGGCACTTCAAGTGTAAAGGAATCAACCACGGAAATTGAAGTTTACACAAATAACTCTTCTAGCAAAGATGAGGTAGACCTATATGCGTTGGAGGTGGTTCCAAAATCACAAGAAAAAGGTTCATCTCCCGATGCAATTGTGAGGGACGAAAGGGAAATTGAAAAAGCAATATCTCCCATTTCGTTAAGGAATGGCTTAACGCATAAAGAAATAAATGAATTTCAATTTTTACTGGAAATTGAAAAAGCAATATCTCCCATTTTGTTAAGGAATGGCTTAACGCATAAAGAAATAAATGAATTTCAATTTTTACTTCATAAGTACCATCATCTTTTTGCCATGAGTTATAAGGATTTGAAGCAAGTGACTTTGGAGGAGCATAAGATTGAATTGCTTTGAAATACGAAACTTTTGCGGCAAAGGCCATGGAAAATGAATCCCAATTATGCCCAAATGATAAAGGAGGAGTTGGATAAGCTTTTGGACGCATGATTCATCATTCCGGTGGAGAATTTAGAGTGGGTGGTGCCCATCATTGTCACCATAAAAAAAAATTGGGAAGCCATGAGTATGTGTTGACTACCAAAAATTTAATGATTGCACTAAGAAGGATTACTACCCACTTCCTTTCATCAATGACATTTTGGATGAGGTTGTCGGTCATGAATTATACAATTTTGGGGATGGCTATAATGGTTATAGCGAGATCAAAATTGCAAAGGAAAACATCTTGAAAACAACATTTGCCACTCGATGGGGTACATTCGCCTATATGGTGATGCCCTTTGGGTTGTGCAATGCCTCTGGAACTTTTTGAAGGTTCATGAACAAGGTGTTTTACCATACATTGGACTTTTTGTTCAAGTGTTCTTGGATGACTTTTGAATGTATGGGAGTTGGGAGACGCATCTTCACAATTTGAAATGAATGTTCTACGAATTGGTGATGGCGAATGCTTTTCTGAATCTTGAAAAATCTCATTTCGGATGCATGGAAGGAAACCTACTTGGCCACATTGTTTCACAAGATGGGATTCGCACAAATGGCGCCAAGATTGAAAAGGTGAATTTTTTTCCTTTTCCCAAGACAAAGAGACAATTGCAAGCATTTTTGGGGCAAGCAAGTTATTACGGAAGATTCATCAAGGGGTATGCAACCTAGGCATATCACCTCACCAAATTTCTCAAACACGGGTTCAAGATTATGGAGGAAGAAAAGGCAATTAATGTTTTTGAAAAGGTCAAGGATATGCTTTCAAATGCTTTAATTTTGATGACACCAAAATGGTATGAACTATTTTAGTTGCATATGGATGCTTCCAACATAACAGTGGGAATAACATTTTCACAATTGGATGAAAAAAGGCATGACCATGCCATCTATTATGCAAGTCAATAATTGATTCCAACATAACGAAATTATGCTATTATAGAACGAGAAGCCTAAGCAATCATCTTTGCAATGAAGAAGTTTCACCATTACCTTTTAGATAACAAATTCACCATTATTATTGACCATCAAGCTTTCAAGTATTTATTTTCAAAGCCTAATCTAATAGGGAGGATTGCATGATAAATTTTGTTACTATAGGAATATGATTCATAATCAAGGATTGACTAAGAAAAATCCTCTAAAAGGTCAACGCATTATCATGAGCTTATGAGGAGGTGGGAGATTGTTCAAAAGATGATTTTTTGGATGTAGAATTGTTTGCATTGAATGCAAAGAAGGTGTCAAAAGAATACAAAGAAATGGTGGACTATCTTTTACATCACAAATTTCCAAATGGAGCCAACAAATAACTCAAAGGAAGGATTGCCCTTAAGGCACACCCTTATGCCCATTTTTGGGGATTACCATTACCATTAAGGAAAATATGGGGTTTTGTGACAAGGTATTGAAAAGGAGGATGCTTCGACACTTTTTTTTGAATTCCATGAAAGCATTTATAGAGGTCATTTTGTTGGAAGGATTACCACAAAAAAGATTTTACGAGGAAGGTATCATTGGCTGACATTTTCTAAGGATGCAATGGAATATTGTAGGGCTTGTGATGTGTGCAAGACATTTGCAAACAAATTTGTGGTTCATGTTCCTTCACTAGAAAAAAAACATGTATTTTCGACTAGTCTTCGTGATTAAACTTTAGTCACAAACAACATTTGTGACTAAAATATCTTTAGTCGCCTAAGACAAATCACATGCGATAAATTAGTTGTAAATGACAAAAGGTATTAATAAATAAAAAATCTACAAATACAAATTTATCCTTTGATTCCATTGTATACGTATTGTCACATGTGACTAAGATGTAACTATTTTGGTCATAATTGAAGGCAAATGATGTGTTGCCATGTGTCCCAATATTTGATTATTTAAAATATAATAATAATAATCTAGGACGTTCAATTCAAATGTTTGGATGATCTTATATTGTGGCACATGGCCCAATGTAAACATGTCACATGGCATTAAATTTTTTTTTAATAAATAATATTAATATTAGGTTGGTAAGTACATAAGTAGGTGTTTATAAACATAGGTTACAAATTCATGTACTTACTTAAATAAAAAGGTAGGTAGGTTATACCTTCCTAAGCTAAATACCTATTCATATAGGTAGGCACTTAGGTAAGTAGGTACATCGGTTAACCTAGGTGGGTAGGTCAAGCTAGGTGCTTATTTAACTAGGTAGACAAGTAGGTTGAAGAGGTAAATATTTTAAAATTGTGCATAATTTATTTTTTTGTTTTGGGTTAAGCCTTTTGATAGGCTAATCCCATGTGCATAAATTTCTTAATGTGAAATTGAATGACCACACCCTTTGTTTTTATAGTGTTCAAAATAGGAATGGAAAACAAACAATACATGATAAGTTTTGAAGTTGCAACTTCCTCACAAACTAAGTTATAATTCCAAAAAAATTTTTCATGCCTTATTTTCTTAGTTTTTAGATTTATGAACAATTCAAGTACATGGTTCATTAGATAATTAGATAATCATTTAACTAATAATGATTATATTTACATATATTTAAACTATAAATTATACACTAAAAATATTAAATGTTCATTATCAATTACTTAAATAATTACCAACTTCTTAATATTTAACAAACTAGCTATCTAATTATTCACAAGTTGTTAATACATAACTCATAGATTATTAAATAACTAAAAAATTTAAAAACATTTAATTATGTTTTAGAATGTCATCAAAAATGAAATAATTTAAATAGTATAATTAAAAGACTAACTATTTTAAATATTTAGTTTCAAATTATAAATAATGAATTAAAAATTTATATTAAAAAATAAAAATTTCCACACTTTTTTTTATAAAAAAAGACTAATTACTACATAATTACATTTATTGTTGTAAAAACAATTATAGGTTAAATTTTTTTTCCCTTGATAATTATTAAATATAAATTAAAAAAAATTGCTAAACAAAATATTAATTTTACAATTATTTAAAAATTAATATAAAATATTTATCATAGATGATTAATTACAGAAATTAAATAATTAAAAAAATTAGGATAACCCGAAATTAAAAACATATAAATAATTATTTCAACTATAATTTCTCCAAAATTTTAATTTAAACATAAAGTTATAAATTACAGATTACAAATAATTATGTTCTATTAGAAAATAATTATGCACATAATAATTAATTCTTATCTGAAGTAATTACAATGATTTTATAATAATGTAACATTAATGACATTAATTCATTTCTTTTACAATAAGAATATAAATTATATAATATAAAAATCTATGTTAAAACAATAATTACTTTGTGTAACTTATAATTAATAAAAATATTCATTTCCAATTATTCATAAAAAGTGATTAATTATTGATAACACTTGTAGAAACATCCCTTAAAACTGAATCAATACGTTTTCTGAATTAAAATATAAATTTTAAATTTTTATTTGAGAACTCAAATTTCAATTTTTAAATCAAATAATGTTTGAAATTACATAAAAAATTTCAGAATTGAAATGTCAATTTTCAGATTCAAATAACAATATTCAAAGTTGAAATGTCCATTTCAAGACTCAATTAATAATTTTCTGAATTGAAAAGTTAATTTCGAGAATCCAAATTAGTAATTTGGAATTCAGATTTAAACTTTCAAGTCAAATAATTTCTTAAAATTTAAAATTTAAAATTTAAAATTTTTTAATAAAAAATTCAAAATCCAAATGTCAAATATTAGACTCAATTATAGTTTTTTGAATTGAACTACTAATTTTTAGATTCGAAAATAATAATTTAGAATTCAACTATCTTTTTTGAGATCAAATACGTTTTTATAATTCAAATAAAAATTTTCCGAATTGAAATGTCAATTTTCATATTTGAATAACAATAGTCGAAATTGAAATGTGCATTTTAAAACTTAAGTAAAAATTTTCAGAACTGACAAGAATCCAAAAAAAAAATCAGAATTGAAATTTCAAGGTTCAAATCAAATGATTATTTAAAAATAAAATGAAAAATTGTCAAAGTTGAAATATAAATTTGATATTCAAATAAAAATATTAAAATGAAAATGTCCAATTTTATAATCAGTTAAATAATTTTCTGAATTGAATTACTAATTTTTGGATTCGAAACTAATAATTTAGAATTTAAATATCAATTTTTAGATGAAATAAGTTTTAAAAAAATTTAAATAATAAATTTCATATTCAAATAAAAGATTTGAAATTCAAATAATTTTTAAAAAAATTGAAATAAAAATTTTCAGATTCAAATATCCAATTTGAAATTCAAATAATTTGCTTATAGAATTTTGAAGAGCAGTTTTCAGAATTGAAATATAAAATTTCAGGTCAAATATATATATTTTAAAATCTGAATTTTTATTTCGGAATTGAAATTTCATTTTTGAGAATTAAATATTTTTTATTTAAATTCAAATAATAAAAAATAATTCCAATAACTACTGTTATTTAAGTATTAAATTTCAGATTCAATTTTTTTTTTCAAATTCAATAGTTGATAATAGAAATTCCAATATCAATTTTCATAGTTGAAACATGGATTATAATTTTTAAATGAAATTTGCACAATTGGAATTATAGTTTTACATTTCAACATTTAGTTTTGAATACAAGTAACAATTTTAATAATTCATATTTAAAACTTCAAATTCAAATATCAATTTAAAAATTTAAATATCATTTTTACGATTGAAATGACAATTTTCAGATGCAAATATTAATTTTGAGAATCATTATATGAACAATATACATACATATGCATATTTAATGTATACACACACACACGCACACACACACACATAATACATGCATGAAAATACACCCCTATGTTGCCGTATAATACCTTTAAGATGCAACTAATTCCATGACTATTACAACTAATGGAACATATCAAACCTATTAATGGATGAAAATAGACCTAAAATCCATCCAACCAATAGGATGATGTTTCCAATAGTTGCATCATAGATGTGAGAATGACCAAAATAGTTGAAATTTGGTTTTGTAATTGTAAATATTTTCAAATATAGTTGCAAACGATTATAAATCACGTGTAGTCACAAACAAAGTGGTTACATTTTGCCTTTTTACTAGTGCTTTACAGCCAATTCCACCTTTGGGAGCATTTGAAAAATGAGGTATTAACTTAATGGGGCCTCTTCCTGTCACCCCACAGGCCAACATATTCTTGGTGGTGGCAACAATTTACCTCACAAAATGGGCTGAAGTAAGACCTTTAAAAACATGTAAAAAGTAAGAAGTGGCAAGGTTTGTTTACAAGAGGATTGTGACATGTTTTGGGATACCTCTCGAGATGATTTCAGACAATGGATTGTGATTCATTAATGAGGTCATTGAAAAATTGATGAAAAAGTTGTTCATCAAACATAGAGTAACCACCATTTATAAGCCTAACACCAATGGGTTGGTGGAACACACAAACAAAGTAGTGTGCAACATCCTGAGTAAAGAAGTTGAGGTACACAAGAACTTACATAATTGGGATAAGCAAGTACACCATGCATTATGGGTGTATAATTCCACGTTCAAGTCGTCCATTGGCTTCACCTCTTTTCGTCTTACATATGGGATGGAATCAGCATTGCCCATTGAGAATGAAGTAATGACATTTCGCACAACAAAACGACATCAATTGGGAGTAGGAAAATCACAAAAGAAAAGATTGTTGGAATTGGTGGAGTTGGAAGAAAGCCAATTGCGAACACAACAAGCTATCAAATTAGCCCAAGTTTATCAAAAGATATTTTTTGACAAGAGGGTGAGGCCAAGGAAGTTCCAAGAGGGCGATTTGGTTATGGTGTATGACAGCCACCATGATAGGAGGACCTTCAAAAAGTTCCTTCCAAAACGGTTTGGCCCATACATGGTCATGAAGGTCTTTTTTGACAACAACACATATGAATTAGCTCATCTTCACGGGGAGAAGTATGGTAGGATCAACCATGACAAGCTTAAACATTTCCATATTACTTAAGCCATTTTATTGTTACAAGGACGTAACAATAAAATAAGTGTGTGAATTGATGTAATAACAAAATAGTTAGTACTAATTGCAAATAATAGTATGGGATAGTAGGATGGATAGAAATGCGGAATAAAATAATGAGCCTCATGGGCCCTACAAGGAAAATCTTTTGAATAAGGGCATAAGGGTTGGTTATGAATAATTTAGGTGGCTATTTCGGGTTAGTAATAATGGGAGGTGAAATATGTAGCCTTGACCAAATCCTAGACTCCAAATAATGTGAAACCTATCCATAGAAGGATGAAAAATTATAAGTGGCACGTGACGATTGGTTTGATACATGGGGAATAGATGTAAATGAATGTGGTTGAGTATTCATGCACTTTTTCCTTCAAGTATATAAGGGGTAGAGATTGGAGCTTTTGGCATAATTTACATTCAATAACTTCATGTTGTTAGTTGGATCAAAAGATTTATAAAAGTGAATAGGAATCCTTGAAAAAATAAAATCATGTGGAAATTATTGTGAATACCATTGTGTAAACTTTATAATCTTTGGCAAGTCATTACCATAAGGGAAAATCTTTAGGTGTGTGTGATGAACTCCCTTGAGGTGTAGTTCTCACATAAAGATTTGATTTTAGGCACATGGGTGATCCTATCCCAAAAGAGTGTAAAATTTCATGTTGGAAATCATGTGAATGATGAATATTGTAAATGTTGTTTCCAAGTATGTTTGGTAGTTTACCTATGCGCTAGAAGGATTGATTAAAAATTAATCCTCATAGTTCCAAGCCTTCTCCTAGGCTACAAAATAACATCTAGTATAATTTACTTACAATGCTTGAGTTATTATTTATAAACCTACAACAACAAGAACATCTTACATTGTCTACAACAAATAAGAACATCACGTTTGAAAGTCTTTTAAAAATATCAACTTCAGATCATTAAATCCATTAGAGCATCTCTAAGGATGTTTAGAATGCAAGCTTCCAAAAATATTTTTCACATCCACATTTAGTTATTTATTTTTCTGCAACCCCACCCCTAAAATTGAAATGTGGATAACAAACAGGTGGGGGGGACCTATTAATAAAGAACCACGTAGACTAATCATTATGATAGGCCAATCAAAAACATTGAATAGTAGTTGCATGATAATTATTACACTCTTTTGTGCAAGTGCACAGCTACACTATGCCTTCTTCCACAACCATTACAAACTTTGCAATTATCTTGAGCTAACATGATTTTCTTCAGCCAAACTGGAATATTTCGACTTTTTTTCAACAAATTTTACTGTGCAAGATTACATACAAAACATTGATGGAGATGCTTCTACAAGTTGTAGGGTGAAAATTACATTTTACAAACTTTGTAAATGAATATAGACTCCTAATACTAGTAATAGTAATGGAAACATTAAGTAACATAATTAGTTAGTATACTAGCAAGGGAAAATCTCTAATCTATGCAAATTTCAGTTCCTTGATTTTTTAACAATTAGGTTCATAAATCAAGATTCACATTAAAAAAAACCTTGTTTACTTGGATTTCAAGCAGTAGATGTGTCACTTGTTGTTCATCCACCTTAAGTGCAATGCAATCTTTTGATGCATCATGTTTGTTTGGATTAACCTTTGTTTCATTGTTCCACCAATTCAAAATGCAAAAAACCATGGCTTCATGAAAGACATCAGATTATTGCCTTTGAGTTAGGAGTGCCCATCTTAATGAGTTAAAAACTTCCAAGTCCAACCTAGCATATGTCCAATTTTGTAGGTTTTAGGGTTATATTCGGATTTTGGATTTAGTGGTTAGAATTGTCATTTTATATTGTGATTTTGATTTCAAGGATTGGGCTTGGGAAATATCAATGTTTTGGATTTTTGGTTTAAGAGTGCAATTTTAAATTAAAAATAAAGGTTTTAAGGTTTTGACATTAAGATTTGGTTGAAGGGGATAGATTAGGCTTTTAAATGAAGGTTTTGGTTTTAGGGGTTTGGATGGGGGGTTTGAGTAAAGATTTTAAATTATGGTGTTGATTTTAGGGGTTTTAATAAGGGGGAAGTGGATTAGGGTTTTGGTGTAGAGGTCAAAAATAAAGTTGTGAAAATTAGTGTTTTGGATAAAGGTTATGGTTTTGGGGTTTAGATTAAGGTCATGGTTCTAAGGCTTGCAAATTAAGGTTTTTCTTTTAAGGTTTAAAATTAAGGTTATAAATTGGTGTTTTGTATTGGGGTTAATATTAAAGTTTTGGATTTGTGTTTTGGAATATTCAAGAAATTTTAAATGGGCAAACTCATCCTTAGGTGATATCAATAGGAACATCACACTCTCAAATTTTGAAACCCACTCAATTTTGTAACAACATAGAATTCATTTAAGAACGCTTTTCATTTAAAATTTTATATCAAAAGATTACCCAAGTCTTGTAGAATTGAAATTTGAATTGGATTTGCAAATTAAAATAAAATAAAATTTCAAACAAGTGATCAAGAAATGTTTTTAAAGAAAATAACACTTGGGGTTTTTTGTTTAAAAACACAAATGGAAAATGTTTTTAAATTTTATGAGGACTTCAAATAGTTCTTTTTTGTTTAATAGATAGTTGATTGAAGCTATCACAAATTTTTCAGCAATTTTTTAAGGTTAGGACTAGGAGGTCTTGAAAGGCATTGTATTGATGTTTAGAATTTTGTAGTCATTTTCATTTTCTTTTGTTTCAACCAACAATTTGGGTCATATCTTAGTGACTCTAGTTAACAAACCAAAAAAATAAAATAAAATTTACAATGGTGTAACTTTACACTTAATGATAAAGGGTCAAAAATCTCACAAACACATGTCAAAAACATTTTTAAAATACAAATCTCTTACTTGTGTAACCTATTTAGTTATCAACATTTTTTCTCCAGTATATACATAGGTGGGGAACACAAACCCCATGTGATGCAAATCAATAATAAAAAAATTCATCTTAAAAGATTAATTTCTTAAATCAAATTAAATTAGGTTCAACTTTCCTTGAATTTTGATTAGGTGATTTCTAATGGTACCACCCAAAGATGACTTTGCCTAAATTAAAATGACAAAACAAACTACCTTCCTTCATAGATAGATTGTCAAATGTGAGAACTTGAAAAAGATCTTCCAAATGGAAGAAATCTTCTCTGGTGGAAGCTCAAACCCCATGAAAATGAGATCAAGAACTTATGATGAAGAAGGGTAAAGCCATTAGCCCTTCCAATTACTTAGGCTACTACCCTCATGCCTAGGCACCTCAAAACAAGTTCACTGTACCTGTATACAAGTCCACTTTGCCAAATCATGAACCCAAATTGACTTTGCTATTTTACCAAATTGCAAAGTCCGCACTTTTCCAATTCTAAAGTGGATGATGCCAAATCCCCCACTGGGGATGGTTCATTCCGGATGATTCTGTGATATCACGTGGTCACTAGTTATCTACTCCGGTTTTGAGATAATTAGTAAACTCTCTGCATGAACCTGCCTTTTGTTTTATCTCTGCAAGATATAATACCCTTCTTTTAACAGTTCATTCACCCAACCAGCACCTACACCCATACCAGGGTATAAAAAAATCCCAAAGTTTTTGGGGCAGCTTCTCAACATTGTAGATATATGGTCCTCCAACAAATTCAGGGTGTCTTTGTCCGAATTTAACATTTCCCAGGACAAATACAGCGTTGAAGTGGCCTTACTCAAGGAGATGAAGGTTTAAGCTAGGCATGCTTTGCTACCAGCTCAAACATTTTGAGTTTGCCAATAGCATTTCAAGTGCGCACAAGCAACAGTTGAAATGCCATAGAAAGTGTGTGTTGTCAGCCGAAACCAAAGCACCAGTCACTGGAGACTAGAGGTTCAATTTAAAACCAATTTTCACCTTCAAAGCCACTATTGCTAAATCTATTTCACTCTGTGCACTGCAAAATAAGCTTCACGCTGCCCACAATTTTTGAAATTTCTGCGCTGTCCAATGCCCCATTTTTTCTGGTCTTATGTAACTTCTGCCCCACAAAATCAGACTGTCCCTGAATTGTTTTTTAATTCATACGCTGCCTGGACTTTTCCCCCACTTTCCTTCTCTCTTTCTTTTGAACACTTTTTAATGAACACATTAAAGTTTAAAATGTGCAACGACATTTCAACTGTTACAATGGGGACATCGGATGGCTTCAAATCTACATCATTCATTAAAATGGGCATTGCAACCTTGGTGCAACACCCTCAACATGATGCGGAGCTATTGCAAAATTCAATTCTAATCAGGCATGGGAACAAGGATAGCAATCTCATCCACCATCTTCTGTCCAACTAATCTCCGAACCCAGTTGTCATATCGCCCTAGCTGCAAATTTTCACTTCTTTTTTACTTGAAAAAATAATTTCCACATATGCAAAGGATTTGTGTAACGAACAAAAGGCCACAATACATCAGATTTCAAAAGGAAAAAAATTATCTCTACTACAGGTTCCAATAGGGTTGCCAAAATATAAAAGGATTCTTTGCTCTCGTTGGTGTGCAATCTCGTCTATGTGCAGTACGACCTCATCGTGACTTCTATGTGATCAAAGTGCATGACTTGGAAGGAAGTTTTTCTGCAGTCCCTGGAGGTCACGCAGAGAAACTGTGGCGGGGGTCTTTGTGGATCCTTCGCACTGGTGAGACCACAGACCAGAGAAGGTAACTGAACATCACTCCTGTCAGAGTTCACAGGTGAATGGAGCCATAGCTCTAGTTGGTGTCAATCTTGTTGCTCTCTGTTGGTTGTTGCAATCCTGCCGTGCTCTAAACCTGGCAGAAATTCTTTTCAGGTCCTTTGCACTGGTGGCCTAGTATCAGTCTGCTGGAGAAGGTAAGTAAATGAAATATGAAAATGGAGAAGGTCAGTGTGTATTTCTCTGTTATTATGATACCAATTATGCCAGGATGTGGAGAATACGTGGCTGATCAACTTGACCTGGATTTCTGGTTGTAGACAATGAAAGGTACCCAGATTTCAAACACAAGAAGACAGGGGAAGCACTCTGGATTGAGGACAGACGAAACCAAGCATGGGTGGCAGCAGAGATGCCTGCAATGGCACCAGGCACAGTGCAATTGAACATTTTTGCATGGAATCAGAAGCTTACAAAACATGTGAAGGATGGGCAACTGGAGAAGGCGATGCAGCTTTTCCAACAAATGCAACAAGAAGGAATGAGTCCTGACAAATTCACTTTTGTTCAGGTGATTAAGGCAAGTGCTGGTTTAGGAAGACTTGAAGATGGGAGACTTGTTCATAAACAGCTCATTCAAAGTGGTTACAAATCCGATGTCTTTGTGTGCAATAGCTTGGTGGTTGACATGTATGCAAAATGTGGGAGCATTGAAGATGCTTGGAGAGTGTTCAACAAGATGCCATCTTGAAATGTGGTCACTTGGAATGCTATGGTATTGGGACATGTGAAATGTGGGCAAGGGCAGAAGGCACTGGAACTATTTCAACAAATGCAACAGAAGGGTGTGCGACCTCACTCTGTTACTTTTGTGGGGGTATTGAAAGCATGTGCCAGTGTGGCTGTGACTGAAGAGGGCAGGTGTGTTCATCAGCAGATCATTCGAAGTGGTTTGGAGTCTGATGTCTTTGTGGGGAGCAGCTTGGTGGACATGTATGCAAAGTGTGGGAGCATTGAAGATGCTGGTAATGTGTTCGAAGAGATGCCATCTCAAGATGTGGTCAGTTGGACTGCCAGATATTGGGACATGTGCAATGCAGGGAAGGGCAGAATGCATTGGAACTATTTCAACTTATGCAACAGGAGGGCGTGCGACCAAACTCCGGTACTTTTGTGGGGGCACTGAATGCATGCGCCAGTGTACTTGCCCTTGAAGAGGGCAGGTGTATTCATCAGCAAATCATTCAACGTGGTTTGGAGTCCGATGTCTTTGTGGAGAGTAGTTTGGTGGGCATGTATGCAAAGTGTGGAACCCTGGAGGATGCTTGGAGTGTGTTCAACAAGATGCCAGCTCAAAATGTGGTCACATGGACCGCCATGATATTGGGACACATGCAATGTGGCCAAGGGCAGAAGGCACTGGGACTATTTCAAGAAATGAAACAGGAGGGTGTCGATCCAAACTCTGTTACTTCAGTGTACTTGCCCTTGAAGAGGGCAGGTGTGTTCATCAGGAAGTTGTTCAAAGTGGTTTGGAGCTGGATGTCTTTGTGGGGAGTAGTTTGGTGGACATGTATGCAAAGGGTGGGAGCATGGACGATGCTTGGAGAGTGTTCAATAAGATGCCATTTCGAATTGTGGTAACTTGGAGCACCATACCTGGAGGATGTGCCATGCATGGGCATGGTAAGGAAGCTCTTAAATATTTTGAACAGATGTGTGAAGAAGGTGTACAGCCAAATTATATCACTTTTATTTGTCTTCTGAGCTTGTAGCCATGCAGGTCTGGTCGATGAAGGCATGCGCTTTTATGCTTCAATGGTCAGAGACTATATGATTTCTCCAAAATTTGAACATTACACCTGCATTGTTGACCTTCTTGGCCGTGCTGACGATCTACAGGAGGTAGAGAATATGGTCATGGGAATGCCCTGGAAACCGCATGTAGCTACATGCATGGCTTTGCTTTGCACTTCCAGAATTCATGGTAATGTGGAGATGGCAGAATATATTGCCAAATGAAGTCTTGAAATGGAGCCTGACAATGCTGCTGGTTACGTGGTGCTGTCAAACATCTATGTTGCTGCTGGTAACAGGCATCTCCGTGAGAATGTTGAACAGCAGAGGACAGCAAGAGGTGTGAAGAGGCAGCGAGTCGCACCTGGATTGAAGTGAATAATGAGGTGCATACATTTGTAGTAGATGATCAAGACCACCCTCTGATGATTGAAATTCATGCAGAACTCCAGAGATTGTCAGGGCTTATGCATGATGCAGGGTATGTGCCTTCTATGAAATTTGTTCTGCATGATGTGGAAGTAGAAGAAAAGGCATTTCATTTGTGTCACCATAGTGAGAAACTGGCCATTGTATTTGGGCTCATCAACACAACTCCTGGTAGCCCTCTCTGAATAAGAAAAAACCTGTGAGTTTGTGAATATTGCCACACTTCCACAAAGTTCATCTCAAAAATAGTGGGGAGAGCAATCATGGTGAGGGATGCCAATTGCTTTCATCACTTTGAAAATGGTATTTGTTCTTTGCATGGACTACTGGTGATTCGAGTAATGTATCTTGTCAATCACTATATCATGTTCTTTCTGGTTATAGTAGCATGTCTAGTGGTAGTGTAACACGGTCAAAATTGACCAGTGTTATCAGAGGGCAAATGTCAATTGATAATTTGGTAATTAGCGTAGTACATTTCATTCCTCCTCCCATTTGTATTTTTTACACCAATTCAGGAGAATAAATGCCATCTGATGTATGCTAGCCTTGATTTTGAAAGGTCTGCCCAAAATTGTTAGAGTGAGGAGGCCAATGAGGGTAGGAGATATGAAAATTATAACCATGTTTTAAAGGCTTGTTAGTAGTGGTTTTTTCCTGTGATGAAATTTCACACGCTCAAGCTGCTTTTGATGGAGAAAGTGATACCAGATGAGGATTTTGGGGGTTTTTCCTCACCATATATTTTAGGTATATAAGAAAAAAATGCAAAGTTTCACCGGATTTTGAACAAGGTATGGTCGTCAGAAAAATACTAGGATGCCTGAAAAATTCTACATCTACAACTTATTATTGATTATCATTATTTACTCATCAAATTTTTGAAAAAACAAAACATTGCTTATTAGAGTTGTGAAAAATTGTGGCATCATTTCAAAGTCTAAATTAGAGTTATCAGGTTCTGTCTTATAGATCTCCCTTGGAAAAAGGCAATGAATTCAGCTACAGAAGTATCATCACTAAACTATTAGATATTGATTCTGGCAACAAAACAACATATAAAACAAAGTTTCATACATGGAATAATTTTGATTTGTCTCACTCGACATTTTTAATGTTGTAATTAGTTCTCTTCTAAAATGTCTAGATCAACGCCTAGCTAGAAATGGTTTTTTTTTTAACATTACTAGGTGGTTGATTAAGATTTGATAAAATGCAATGTATATTAGGTGATGAAGAATTTTCAATCCTATTGAAACAATCAACAATGAAAAACAAACTCATAAATCATGCATTATCTATGTGTGTACAATCTATGTTGCTAGCCACCCAAACTACCCACCTCCATTGCCCATCTAAATGAATTGCTTGTATATTTCAATTAGCAAATGAGGTTTTGCAATTGCAACAAGAGGTTGAATTGTTAAAGAAATTGCTCGAACGCCCTCCATCTTATTCATCTCCTTTGGTTTAATGTCCAATTGTGGAGACTAATCATTTACACATTAAGAATTATTGCAAGACTATATTGCACTATGAGTTGTGTGAGATCCAAATCAAGGCATTGTTGATAGCCTAATCCAAATGGTAATAGGTTGTAACTTGACCTTTTGATGTTGATATCAAAACCACAAAATCAATCAAGATCAAATTCTAAAGGTCTCTTCCATGCATTAGAATCATGATCAATAGCCTATATATTAATTAGGACATTTGTGTTTGCTCGAATTTTGTAGTCTAGAATTTGAAAACCTTTAGTATTAAAATGAGGGATTGCCAATGGAGTTGGAGGGTGTAAACAAAAGTTTTTTTAATAATGTTTTGTAAGCTGAATTGGGAAGATTTGAATATAACAATAACTTATTCTTACCTACAACTTTGTCAAGTTATTTTTATGCCTTTTTCATAATTTCAGGATGGAGGTTGAATTCATATAATGCCCACTCCAAGGTGCTTGGAGATGTATCCGTTGATGCCCCAAGCATATCTTGTAATTGAAAACCAAGGAACATTTTATGAACCAAGGAAAATATTCATCAAATAACATTGATGAATATAATAGATGCATTTTTTTAAAAAATTGTTAAATCAAATAGAGTACAATATTGTGCATATATGATTAGAACTCCCATTTTTGACCTCTCATCAAGTTTCTCATCAAGATTTAACAAAATATTTTATAGCGGATTCAACAACTACTTTGTTTCCCTTTTTATATTCCTCCAAATTGTTTGAAAAAACAACTTTCATTTCAAAACCTTGCAAGTTGAATGCTTTCAAGATTGGTATGAAATCATTGTCATTAATTTTACCCATTGCCTCTACCATCTTTGATGAAATAATTATTTCTGAAGATGACATTTGGTTTCTCACAAAGCTAGCCAAACAATATTCAACAAATGTTCTTGCTAATCAATTGATGGAAAATAGGGCCCCATTACAAAAAAAACCATAAGTTTGTAAAAGGTTCAACTTTATTAAAATGTTATTATATGTGTGTTGCCCACATTCATGTTAATCCATCAGTTAATTATGTTGAACTGAACATGAATAATTGTCAATGGAAACTTGAAGGCATTCGTACATTACAAGATTGTAAAACAACCAACATCAAAGAGAATCCTCTAGATTATGGCAAGATCAATGTTGGGTGGTAATGAAACAATATTAGGCACAGTTTGTTGAAGTAAAGTTCAACAATTGAAACTTTGTGGAACTTTTGTTCAATTTATAAAAGAAAGGAAGATAAAACACTTGTAATAGATCAATACAACAAGGCAAGTATTCAACAAAAATAAAATAAAATAAATGATTTAGTAAGATTTTTGCATGGAAGAAATTTTAGTGTCCTACTCAAGTACCTTTTAAGGTTTTTTCCTAGATTGACCATGGGATAACTATTAGTTATGCTTTTTGTTATGCTAGATCCACTTGCGATGGGCATCAATGGTGGGGAACACCAATTACATTTTAAAATAAACCCTTGTAAAACCCATTATCACATGACATAATGACATTTCACCTTATTGGGCTTGAGGTGTTTATTGGTGGAAATTTTAAGAATGATGAAAACATTTTCAACCAAAACAAAAGAATTTATTCACACATTAGCTTGCAAGGTTAAAACATTAATGTTGATTTACCTATCATTATTATGTTTTGTTAAATGCATGACCCAAAAAGTGGGAATTGTCAACCAGCCAATACTAAGCATGGTTTATTCTATTGTTTGATGGGTAAAACTTATAATTACATTGATATGCCCATGGGCATATAAAAAGTTAAATATGTTTTTGATATACCTTACCCAAATGGTAATTTTTTTATTCCCTTTTAATTTCATATCTAATATTGGTAAATATTTTCCATGTCTATATTTTACTTGGCTACATATAGTTGTTCAATTTATCCTTCCTGAATGGAGGGTAATTAACAAAGGGTATATGCCAAAATCATTATATAACATACATGTATTTCCACATTTTGCAATGCCTATGGTTATGATGAATTTGTGCAAATTATAGTGACCAACAATTGAATTTTTTTTTGATATTTTATTATACATTATGCTAATTACCTTGGAAAATGCTCTTACCAAATGATCTTGGAATATGTCATTATAAGAATGCCTCACTTGATAATACATTTTTAACACTATTGAAATTGATTCTATTATATTATGTTGATTTTATTCATAGGATGTTTGAAATTTCATGTCTTTATGTTTTCAATTCCAATTTTACAAGGACATTTTTTTGTCTCCCTTTAAAATCTATCATAGCTATGTAAATTTAAACCTTATGCTTATCCAATTACCCAATGTTAGGTATGGTTTGTAAAATTAAGATTGGACATTTGAACTTGTTAGTATCTTGTTCAATGTGAAAAAAGAAAGGAAAATAAGACACTTTTACTACATTAATAGAAATAAGATAATAACTCATTGAGAAAGGAAATGTATCAAAGATTTGAAGGGACTTTTTGTACACTAAAAATAAAAAGAAAAGAACATTATTCAATGAAAAGCATATTATCTTTGTACGAGGAAAAAAAAAATCTTCGTCCACCTCTTGTGCATGTTTAAAATTCTTCTATTGATGGTTTGTACAAATTATTGTTGAAAGGTGACAAATGCAAGTTGTCACGTGAGCATGAACATTACTTGTATCTCCATGTACACCCTTGTTCTTGTATACTTTTTTTGTAATCCAGGTTTTTTATATTCTTGACCACTCCCTTTTTATGAAAATAAAATTGTTTTTTGGATTACAAAGTCTTTTTTTTAAAATCCCTTGTGTTACATTTTACACATATGTAGTGTCCCACCACTACCAAGAAACATGGGTCTAGTTCCCTAACCAATTTCACAACAATGTTTTAAAAGTGAAATGAGTTCACTAACTACTATTTCAGCCAAGTGAAATTTAGGTGCCTTGCTGGGCAGTAGTTTGGTTGACATGTATGCAGAATGTGGGAATTTTGGAGGATGCTTGGAGATTCTTCAACAAGATGGTATCTCAAGATGTGGTCACTTGGAACGCCATGATTGGCACATGTCCAATGGGTGTCCAGATGATGAAAATACTTCAACACGCCACCCCATCTCCACAATAAGGCAGCTAGCATTCTCCTATTACTGAAAGGTCTACCAAGAAGATGATTGATTCCCTGTGCCAAGAGAACAATAATGTCCCATGACTATCTTAATCCATGAGGTCAAGGATTCAGTGAATAGTGAAAAGGCCAACTAGGACCCACCC
>Ga0116227_10006132_pt1 | contig 24634 bp, 13 predicted proteins | sample S1TSphgellanicum_FD_89693 | JGI IMG/M metagenome (GOLD analysis project Ga0116227, IMG submission 89693) | Host-associated microbial communities from peat moss isolated from Minnesota, USA - S1T2_Fb - Sphagnum magellanicum MG | ecosystem: Host-associated > Plants > Peat moss > Unclassified... | reverse complement strand
CGGGACTCCCGAAATGGAGTCCCGAAATTGTCCCGGCGGGACTCCTGGAACTTTGAACCGCCATAACTCCCGACTGCAGAGTTGGATCGCAACGAGGTCTAAACCAAAGTTGTAGCCCTCGTCCAGATCTTTCCAACGCCATGTCGCACGCTCAAATCGGACGTCGGGAAGAGGTCGATTCTCGACTTTTAGTGGTCGGGAGTCAAATTGCCAGTTTGACTCCCGGCCCTTCTTTTGCCCATAACTTGGGCTGCATATGTCTGAATTGTCAATGCGAGGCCATTTTCGATATCTACGTTTCAAGACCTTTCCAATGACACCAAGAACACCCCAATGCGAGGTGTTTTGCCCCTTGCTGTCGAGCTCTAAACATTCGGGAGTCTCGGAAGACTCCCAACCTCCAACTTTTCCAAGTGTTGGGCTTCACCCCCACACTTGGCCAAAGTGGGGTTGCGACATCCTCCATGTCCCACACAAGTGGTACCGACACTATCAATGGTAGATATACCTTAAAATATGAAGAATCTCTTTCGTGTGATAATGTAAATGGTTAAAAATGCACCCCTCTGTTGGTAAATCCTTTGGCAAACTTGTCTTCGAAATCTAAATTTCAACACATGTCCATGATGAAACTTAATCTTAATCCAAGTTTCATTAAAAACCTTAAACCTATAACCTTAAATCTAATAACCCCACTATGACTAGGATTGTTGAACATGTATTGGTTCAACTAATCCTACAAGGGTGTTGACCTATTGCGGCTTTCCTTAACCCTAAAATCCCCCAAACCAAAATGGTAACTAGGGTTGCTACACATGTATGGTTAGGGCACCTACATCCACAAAAAAGGTTTTATGGGGCTAAACATGCACTTGGGGCCTTCACAACCATAGAAATAACAAATGCGATTTCATAAGTCATGACCTCAATTTCATTACCACAATGGGTCTATCAGTCATCAATCTGATCTCACCCAATAATAAAGACAAACACCAGGTATAACCTACCCACCATTAAACCCTAATATATATGTTTGGGCAAATCAAAAGTCAAGTAGGATCTATTTAATAATCAAAATTGGGTGGTAGCCTTGTCCCATAACCAACCAGTAACCACACCAACTACAACTTTTAAGCTCATTGTGTTACAATCAACACACGTGGGAAGGTTCATAGCCTTTTACCCAAAGTTTCTTACTAAACAATATGCACAAATTTGTAAGAAATCATCACACAAACTTATGTTCGCCCTATAATGTAACCTAAAGGCACACAACCTCATAGATTTCCTTAACCCTTAATAAAAAACTAATAATCCCAAACATAAACATAAGAAATAGGTGCAAAAACCCACAACACAAGGGGGAGGAACTTTTTAACACATACACATTTCCACCTGTGTAAGTTCCATTTAGAGACTTACAACAACAGTTATGCAAAAATTCAAAAGTTGATGATGCATCTTAATAGCACAACACTCCACCACCTATTGATATCAAGAGTACTTACAAGTAAGTCATTTTTGTGTTGTTCATGTGTTCTATGCCCTCTTGCACACCTCACAGCTCCTTGCAACCCTCGCGCCACACCACTAAAAAAAGGGCTAGGAAATGGCCTTTCACAAACTTGGTTGAAGTTTCCTAAAATGACAACCTCCTTCACCACAAGAACAATGGTGAAGATGGCACCCAAAACAAATGTCATATGCAAGAGATATCAATTTATGAGATTTTATGTGAAATAAATCCCAAAAATAGGAAAATTATTTTATAGACTCCCAAAATCACAATCTTAAAAGTGATTGCATGCCCATTACTACATAAAGCTTGCTAAGACGAATCCAATGACATGAAAATCGTCCAAATTTGAGCCCATATGTGGAATATATGGCCTTTTGAAAATTACAAATGGATTAAAAAAAAATTTAAACAAATAAACAGACAAAAACCTTCCATTTGGATGAATTTTTTTTTCAAAAATTATATATGTAAATTTTGACACGTGTCAGCTTGGATTAGTGTTAAACATAATTATTAGGTTTATAAATTCAATAAAAAATACAAAACAAAAAACAAAAGTGGCTCAGGGCGAGTTTATATTGGACCATGTTAGCCTTATTCACCTAGGCCTTGCCCAAACCTTGCAGGCCATTAGTGCCTCGCCAAGCTGGTAGGCTCAGCCCACATTTCAACCAAATTAAAGTTCGACAATGATGGTTGCCAAAACTTTGTTTATGTGCTACCATGTTTCCTTCTCCCTTCCGGCCCCACCTTTTTTTTTTCTTCTCCTTCTATTTCAATGGGTTGCAACAGCTCGTTGCCCCCTGCCCCTGTTTTTTTTTCTTTCCTTTCCTTCTTCTCCTTCTTCTTGTTTCTTCTTCCTTGGATTTTAGCTCTTATTTCTACACTACAACTCTTCTTCCTACAACTTTTGGCAATGGCAATGGTGGTTCAAGCTACCACCATTGTTGTTGTTATTGCATTTGAACAATGAATATAACAAGAGAGGAAAAGAAACATTGTGCACTCACACTAAGTTGCAATATGTATAAATAAAACACAAAAGATCACGTCGCCTAATGCCCGAGCAATGCTCAAAAAAACAAACACCATAATATTGTGTAGTAACAAACAAAATAACCAATAACTTAATGCAATTAGCCACAAATTTAACTCTAGCACTATTGAGCTAAATCAATGACAATTTTCTAGATTTCAAAGTATTCACCTACAAAACACATGAATCCAAGTATCAACAAAAACCTCAACAAACTCCTTGCATAATAAGAACACATAAACACAACAAGACACAATGGAGCTACAATGTGCTTCAAAATCTAAAAAATTGAATTTTGATCACACACCATTGCACTTATCCTAAACATCAAAAAACTAAAATCTTGTTCACATTGGAACTAGTTCTAAACTTACTTACCCCAAATTACTTGTAGTAAATAGGATAAAAATTTGTAACTACAGTAAAATCCTCAACAAATGTCATCCATCAATTTGAAACACGAAATGAATGGATATATGATAACATATTGAATGAAATTCATTCATTTATGTGAAATGGAATGTGGATTGGTACATATTGAAATATTTACATTTATTGCAATATGAAGTTTCAAATACAATGCATTTATTATCAAAAGTTTAATTGAGATAATGAACATGGTGGATTGAAGAAGGCAAAGTGTGGCACTTGTTCTTGTTTCCCATATTCAAGATTTAAAATAAGGGTAAATTGTACAACACAAAATAAATCCATTAATACACATAAAAAATGAAAATGAAAAGACAAATAAGTCTTTTTATTATGACAAATAATGTATGGATTTACTTTATTTAAGGATCTAGGTAGCCTCCACCCCACCTTGAAATTTAATTGTCGTAGATGTGTAATTAAAATGCATAGTAGCTTTTTACGTACACAAATAGGATTTCCAATAATAACATAACCACATTAGAGGTGTACAATTCATTTAATATTTTTTGATTCAATGCATTAAACTTGGAATGTATCCCTTTATGATTAATGCATGGACTTAAAACATTTTTGTTCTATAAGACAATACAAATTTATTATTGGAAAAAACCAACATTGGCATAAAATATATGAACACATTCAAAGAGAATAACACACTATTACAAATCTTGGTTTTTTAAGAAGTTCAATTTGATTAATGGACATGTACATTTTGACGAAAAATTAAAGGCTTGAATGACATATGTATTTTTTTACCAATCAACTTGACTATAATGATTTATTTGATTAGATATCAAGTTGTACAATCTTAATCAAAATGATCTATGGTCTTTAGTCAAGTGGAACATTTAGTTAAAATGCCCAATGTTTTTTTAATAAAAATGTGACATGATTTTTACCCTATGTATCTACTTCCTACTTACTTGTCCACCTAATTACATAGTTATATATTTACCTACCTATTACCTAGCCACCACTTACCTATTGTCATAAATACAAAAACTACAAAAATAAGTGATGAAAGGATAAGTCTAAGTCTAAATCCAAAACATGAAACAAAATAACCCAAACAAAAACACAAAGGTTAAAATCAAAAACATGAATGTGTAAAACCAAAGTATAAATAAATCTTGAATGCAATGAAATAAAAAAACATGAACATAAAAAAACATAGCAAGGCTATGGTGTAAATTATATTTTAAATTAGTGTTGCATATACTAAAAGTAATAACAGTCTTATTTATATTTTACCTTTTTGGGAACCTAGTTCAAAGAAGTTTACATGGAGGTTTCCATGTGCCCATCGACCAAATAAACTTTTTAAAATACTTCATAATTACAAGTGAAATTTACGAGTTAATTAAGAATTAATTAATAATGAATTAAAAATCCATTGTGAGTCAATTAAGAGTTAATTCAGAATGAACTAAAAGGCCATTAGAAATGAACTATGAATTAATTAAAAGTGAATTGCGAATTAATTAAGAATGAATTAAGAATTACATATGAATCATGGATGAACATCCATATGAATGAACTCCATTCGTCATGCAAAAATGGTGTTTGTGACACTTATTGACCTATTGACCAACTTACATACTACCTATCTACCCACCCACCTATGTACCTAAGTTTAATCATTAAGTGTTGCCATTAGGTTTAACCATTAAATTTAACCAAATTTTAGCCTAAATTTAACCATTACGTTTAAGCATTAGGCGTAGTCATCATGTTTAACCATTTAATTTGGTCATTAAGTTAAGCCTAAGTTTAACCATTAAGTATGACCATTAGGTGTAGCCATTACATACAACTTATATTTAACAACTATGTTTATCCACTATGCTTAACCAAGGCTTAGTCATTAAATTTAATCATTATATATGTTTAACATAAGTTAATCATTATGTTCAGCCACTAAATTTAATCATTATGTTTAATTAAGGTTTAATAATTATGTTTAACCATTATATTTAGGCATTAGGTTTAACCATTAAGTTTAGCCAAGTTTTGATCATTATGTTTGACCATTATATTTAACTGTTAAATTTAACCTAATTATAACCACTAGTTGTCACCTAGGTTGAGGCATTATGTAATGATGTGAAATAGAAAACTTGATATAGTTGAACACCATTGATGGTGTAATCCATTGGTAAATACTTGGTTTATCATTGTGTAGGTTTGGGATTTAATTCTTTATACTTGCAACCTATACACATGCTTAGAAGGCTAAGGTAGGTAGGTTAAACTGAAATAGCTTGGCAAGGTGAACTTAATATATGTAGTTTAAGCTAAACTAACACCTACTTACCTAAGTGCCTTTTGTATTTACCTACCTACCTATTATTTTACAAATAATAATCCAAAAATTACTTATAATTTAGCTATAAATTTGACCCAATCAAGTGGTCCATTATTTACTAATCATATAATTAGTCACTTTAACTATCAATTGGTCAAAACAATTAGATCCAAATTGACTACCTAATCATGTTGATAGGTTTAAATCAACTTGTTCATATTGACAAGGTCATCTTTTTTACATTTGTCATGTTGGGTATTTATTGACAAAAAAACCTAGTAAAAAATACTATGCATTATAATAATGACACCTTGAATGACTTTCCAAAACAAATAAAAATATATATTTTTTCAATCTTTAAAAGTAAGAAAAACATTGCACACAGGCCCATACACCTAAAATTATCATTTATATATAAGGAGAAATGGAACATTACTCCTATACCTCATTAAAAAACTTTTCATCTTTGACATTAACATTTGAATCCATAAAACCACCATTTCCATGTAGTTTATTATTTACCCATGTGAAATCTAATATATTTATTTTTACATGCTATGAAACCTTCATAAAATTTATTATTAACCTATCACTATGAAAAATTGGGGTGATTTGCAACTAGCCTTACAACTGGGTTTTTGAGTTGCAATGACCATTTGCAACTCATAGCAATTGAACGTATTTTTATAGGCATGAGTGTTATCAAACAAGTTGCACAAGTTACAATGGATGCAACTCATGTATAATTATGTAAGAACAATTATTGTGTAATTTCAATGCAACTAATTTGCAACAACTATGATAATGTCATGTTAATGTCATTTTTCATTGATTTGTCAAAATTTGACACATGGCACTATGGGGATTTTTGGATGAATTTTATTTTATTTTGGAAATATTGATCTCCACCATCAATTATGATTATTCATTTATATGGTTTTAGATTGTGACACATGGCATAACTAAAAGTTGCCATGTGCCATATTAATTGAGTTTTAACATAATAAAATATTTTAAAACTTATTTAAGTAGCTAGGTAGATTAATACATAAGCATATGTAGGTACTAGGTAGATAAAATTAGGTAGGTAGGAGAAACCTACATACGTAGGCTACATATTATTTGCCTACCTTAAATACCTATTTACCTACCTAAATGGGTAGGTATAAAAGTAAGATTAGATACTTATTTAATTAGATAGTCAAATATGTAGGAAGGTAAAATGGCAGGTGAATTGAAGAATACCCATGTAATTTGTTTTTTTAATTTTTAATTTTTTTAAAAGGTTAAGCTTTTTTGAGCTCATCCCAAATTGACACATGTATTTTAATGTGAACACACAAGAAAAAAAATTTTAAAATATAATTTGTGAAATGAGATTCAATGAAATTTTTTATGGGATAAATTGTTTAAATGCACATTAGTTGCAAAATGGGTTACAACTTAGAAAAATGTTTTCCCACATTTTTTATGTTAATTTTAAAAATAAAAATTTATAAAGTTAAATAAATTATTATATGATAATTTTATGTTAATAATTTTTTAAATAATAATTTGATTTAAATTCTTGAAATAAATAGTTAATTATCAAATAGATTCCCAAAATGTATTATTTGGATTATCTATTATTTATTTATTTATTTATATTTGAACTAATTATATAAATAAATATTATAATAAATAAATTAAATATTTTATTGTTTAAAATAATAATTTAAACTAATCACTCCAATTCATCTAATTTTTTGTTAGTTATTTCAAATAATTAATTATCTGAATTCAAATAATTAGTCATTTATTACTTTAATTTCAAATTTTAATTAAATTTTTAAATTAATTTTAAAAATATTTATTTGAATTAGATTGATTAAATTAGATTAATATTTAATTATTTATAGTTTATTTATTTGAATCAATTAACAAACTAAAATTTTAAATTACATTGATTAATTCAGATTGATTATTGATTATTAATCAATATGTAATATTTAATAAGTTATTGAAAAATCATTGTTAAATATTATGCATTAATTATGATTTTTTAAAGTTATCAAATTATTAATGTTTAAATAGTAGTTATAAAATAGTGGAAAGTTAATGTTTTTATAGTGGCATAACTAGTTGTATTAATGGGAATCATAGTTAACAACTATTCGCAAATGTCATATCTAATGGGTGGAGGAAATGCATACACATGACATGATTATATATGTTGACATTGCACACTAGTTGTAACATAGTTGCTAATTGGGTGCTACATTTACACTAGTTGTAATGTAATTGTCACATTCAGCTAAAGTGCAACTTACCAAAAAGTCAAACATGATTAACTACATCCATATGTAAAATGCGTACATTACACCATATAGGTGTCCCATTTGCAATTATTAAACAAGTCCTTTATTTTTTGATGGGGCATTTTATTTTTTAATTACTTATATTTCCACACTCTAGTTATAGTGTAATTGTATATTAGTTGTTTTTGAGCAATAGTTGTAGGGTAATGTAGTTCTAATGGACTTGATTTCTCATAGTGTATATCATAGTCCATCATGGATAATCTAACCCTTAGTCCAACTTCATCTTTCTTTCTTCTTGAATATTTGGAACAAGAAACTTCAAATATATATATAATGTTTGGTCCCCATCCAAATCAAACACATGACAACTCGTTTCAAGTATAACAATGAACATTGTTCCTACATCATAAAAAGTTGCATGTTTTAAACTTTCAAATGGAAAAGTTAAAAATATCACACTATTTAGGACAAGAACTAAAATAAGCTTCAAATTCAAGCATGTCCCAACTACGAGATCCAATATTCAAAAGCCAAAAGTTGAACATATGACTTTCTCACCCCTCTAAGCTTCTTGTTGAGTTTTCATGGTCAAAAGACCATTAAGCATGTGATTGTAGATCTCATCCAACTCAATAGGATATGCAAGTGGGTCCACAATCGATGATACTCATAAACTTTGAATGATCCCCTAGGCTTGGTGAGCATTCACAAGAAAAAACAAAGTCTACCCCAAATAAACCTCATTAATCCAACTTGGAATTCCATTAGATGCATCCATATGTGTTAAATGTCAATGTATCCCAACCCACGTTTGGGTTACATCTACCACTTATATTCATATGTGGATCCTCTTTCTTTTCTTTTACCATAAGTATCAAAGTTTACTTACAATCATGGAAATGATTCTTAATGAAGCTTAAGGTGGATAAAACATAGGTTACCACAAATTTTGAACTATCCAATTCAAGTTTATTCTATTATATACTAGTGATATGTTGAATTTTATATGTTGTCTTCAAACCCTATTCAAGTGAAATACTCCCATTTTCTACAAGTTGGTCCTTCACTTACCATCATAACACACATTAAATGAACCTTGAGCTTCCTTCTACTCATTACAAAGAAAATTTGCTTCTTTGTGAAGTTTTAAGGTTACCAAAACATAACATTTTTCCATGTGTTGCAAATATAAAGCACAATTATTATCTAATGTCCAATAATTTACAAAGTGTTTTTAAACAAGGGGGGAATTATATGGCTAATTAACCCATGATTAGTCTACTATCCTAATGTAATTTCAATAATAACCCAAATCCTCATAAGCATCATATAAAGTAACCACCAATAATCTAAAATGTAATTATGATAATAACCTAAATCCTCCCAACTCAAAATTATACTAAGTTCATTAAAAATTAATTAGATAAATATAAATCCATATCCATTCATACCCACATCTAACAATATGATTGACAAAACAACATGAACAAAATGAATATGGAGGTTTAGTCTTGGTATTACCTTCCTTAATTTAGTGTGCTTAGGTTGTTGTTGATGCATGTGTATTTTTTAAGTAGGATAAGAACCTTACTACCCCTTGCAAAAGAAAACAAGTCCATGGTAAATGCATCATCACAACTCAACAAGAGAACCAATCACCCATTATCATTCAACAAATCATCAACAATAGAAAAAACATATACCCAAGAACATTTGTCAAATGCATTCCCAAAGGCACTTGCAACATTCCATTTAAGCAACCATGGATGGGCATTCATGTTGAACAATCACCAACAATCTTGTCCACGAATAATTGAACCAAAATACCATCTCACAACATTAGACCATGATCTTGACAATTGCATGCAAAAGAACTAAGCAAAAAATGTGTTAAGATATGACATATGTACCCCAAAAAATCCCATCAAGGCATGCAAATGACCTTACGTTCTTAAACAACTATATCAATAAATATTTGAGGGTTGGGTGTGAGGACTTAAGCACCCCAATAATATCAAATGGAGGGTGAGTGCAAGTAATATAAGGTGGCTCAAAACTTGACATGGAAAAGATTACCCATTAGTCCATAATAGGAAAAAATAAGTGGGTCAAGGTTACTTAATTAGGGTTCCAAGTAACATGTGGAGTTTGTACATCATTTTTTTGGGAGCAAACTTTCAAATTTTGATTAAGTTTCCCCTAACAAAAATGTGTGTTACTCTCTTGGCATGATTCACATGTGTAAACTAAAGTTATCATTTGATGAATTATCTTCACATCTTTTGTTTCTTCATATATGTTCATGTGATTATTCTTTCAACTAACATTAAGTTTTACAAATCATCACACATTGAGTGGACCACCAAATTTTTTAAAATAATGTGTAATTTAAGTAGTACAAAGTTAAAGGAACCAAAATCAAAGACACACTAGTTCGAACTAAAAATGCGGAAGACCCAACTAGTATTGAAATTTCAACCATAGGGTTTTAAATAAAAAATGAGGTAAATGCAATTGGTATCGAAATCTCAATGACAAGGTCTAAAATTGAAAATGAGGTAAATGAAATTGGTACTGAAAGCTCGATGATAAGGTCTAAAATCAAAACTGAGTTGCCAACCAAAAATTTGGGTTCCACTAGAATTCATGCTTCAACCAAAATCACAAAGTAAGTGAATGTGAGTCAAATTTTGGATTTAGAATATCCAAGAGCTTATTCCCTCTTAATAAAATCGATTGTGGATGGGAAATTGTTGGATGACAGTAGAACCTATCTTTTTGCATCCATTGGCATTTTTTGCCTTTTCGCTAAAATAATATCCAACAAAAAAGAACATGAAAAAGGCATCAATGAACCAATGTCACATTTTGACAGTAACACATATTCGGCATTTAAGGAAAAAGAAAGTGGAAAAGGCATCACTAAAACAATGTCATGTTTTGATAGTAACACGTTTTTGGAATCTAACGAAAAGGTATAATGCATCGCCTAAATTGATATCCAAGAACTAATATCGCATTTTGCAAACAACACAATTGGTTTCGGAAACAACAAAATTGGCTCACCGAGTATAAATGTGGGACCTTTTCTCTCATTTCACCCTTTGCATTTTATTATATGTCATTCTGCTCAGGTAGTTCCTACAGTGTAGGAAATCGGTAAATCAACCAAACCTTTTGTTTTTTTAGCAATATGAGAACAGGAATGAACAAGGAAGAGGTAGAGAGGCTTTCACAATTAGAAAAAGATAGGTAGAAAGCTATTGTAAAGTAGATCGAAGAAGAGGAGGGAATCGAAATGGAGACTAAACAGAGAATTGCAATGGAAACTAAACATGAAATTAAAAAGACAGAAATAGTGTAAGTTTTTTTTATGGGGGTAAGTTCATGTTTAGCCGCATGGATATGTTTCAATGTTGGGTAGCTAGCAGGGACGTAGCATGGGAAAATTTGATAAGGCTTGCTAGTTTGACAACATGTCACAACCCTACTTTGAGAGAGTGTGAAGATGAAACTCACACTCCTGAAACTTGGGAGTCCTCTGGGACTCCTAAAACTTTAGATTTCAATTACAGAGGTCAAAACACCTCGTATTTGGATGTTCTTTAAATTATTAGAAAGCTATCAAAGTGTAGATGTCGAAAATGTGTTCGCATGCATCATTTGGACATCTATAACACATGTTATGGCAAAAAGAAGGGCCGGGAGTCAAACTACTAGTTTGACTCCTGACCATTAAAAGTCAGGAATTGACCCGACCTCGGTATGTGCAGGAGGAGTGCGATACACCGTTGGAAAGCTCTCGAGGAGAACTACAAGTTTGCTTTAGACCTCATCCCAATCGGAGGTTTGAGCAAAGAGTTATGATCTCGCAAAGTCATGTGAATCCAAACCGGGACAATTTCAGGACTCCTCCTTGGGAGTCTCGGACAAAAAGCCATTCGGATGTAGGTGCCATGGAGAGACACAGAAAATATTATATGGGGGAAGGTGGTGGCTTCCCCCGAGTCCGAACCATGGTGAATCTTATGAATTTAAAATTGCCTGTGGCTTGTCCTAACACTAAAGGTGCTCCAGAAAGTGAACTAACTAACTTGTTGGTTGGTTTGATGCATGATTGAATAAGTAACTAAAGCTTGTCACTTTTCCTAGTCCCATCCCGAAGCTTTAACATGCCCTTTTACCCCTTATAGTCTTGAAAGCTAAGAGCGTGCCTTGAATTCCTCACAATTCCGTTGTTTGAGTAACTTAGACCCATCTTGGGTCTAACTAGGAACTTGGGAGTGCGCCACAACCCTTAAATTAACGCCCATTAGGGATCCAATCATTAAGGAGTTTTTATAGTCGATAGTTCGGTTGAATGTAAACACCATAAAATATGTGGTGTAAGGGGTTTCGATAATTATTATCGAAAACCATGTTGTTGAAATGTTATGTCTATTGAGAATCGAAATCACCGAGTTGCCAACAATGTGTTTTAGAAAGGTGCCAAATTTGTGCTTATAGATGGCACCCTTTGGTGCATTTGTGCAAAAAGAAAGGTGGAGGGTTTCTTAGCTTAAAAGAATGTACGTAGCCAAACTTTCAGTGCTCATTCAAGCAATTTGGCTTAAGGGGACTTGGGGGAAAAATGTCAACAATAAGCTTATGCTTTTGGTGACCCTGGTCGAACTCCAAAAATAGGTCAATTGGGCGCAAGTCGCAACAACTTACATTCTTAATTGAAGGATCTTTCTATTGTATTAAAACCAAAAAAATAAAAAATGGGCAAGGAGACAAAATTCGGTGGAGCGTGAATGTTTGACATCATCCTTCAACATTGGTTTCCAATCGACCCAAATTTCCAACTATTAGAATTCAAGGACGAGGATGAAGACAAAGATACCTCCTCAATTAAATTGAATTTTGACATAAAGTGTACGGTTCTGGAACCTCTAGAAGAAAAATGGGTTTTTTTTACTTGTCCAATGTAACTATTTTTGTCCAAGGCGACTAATTTTTGTCACATGCAAGTAAAACATTAGTCGCCTTGGACAAAAATAATCGCAAAAGTTGGTTATAAAACCCCATTTTTTTTCTAATGAACCATCCCCTCAAGGTGAACTAATTGATCTCAACAACCCTCTTCAAATGTAACAGGAAGTTGGTCAATCTAGCCAACAACCATTTATTGCTCTTGCACTGGAAAAAGATATAGTACCAACAATGGGCAATTTGTATGTGGGACGCCAATGCTATTGCTCGGAAAATAAACACCTAGCGAGCAATCATAGTCACGGGAACTAAGCCCAAAATGGTAGGATAGGACATTGAATCCAAGTCCATACAGTCTACCAAAATCACGTTTTCATGATACCATTCCCTCTTAGACCTAATCCTTGCCCCACTGATTGCATGATAGGTTACAAGGTGAGCATATCCCGGTCGATGGAATATCATAAATGGACACTCCACTGGATTTCAATTTTGGTGGGACTTAGGCAAGGAATCGTCCCAAGGATGCAAAGGCTTCATTTTCAGTACATTTTTTTCAAATTCTTGGTTCGATTGGGACCAGATTACAATTGAAATCACTTCCGTGGTAGTCCTTTCTACAAGGGCTAAAAAACTACTTGCATGTTTTTGGTACCTATGTGTAAACTATATGCACCTTGCGCCATGCTTTCGAAGCAACCACTACTGAAAAGGAGGCTACATTCAAAGAGGCCTTGAATGCAAAGGCTAAGGTTTTGCATTTGAGGATTGAGTTGTGCCAAGCTCAAACGCAAGTTCGGCAAGTATACAAACCTAGTTGGACAAATCTTTGGCTGAAAATGAGGAGTACCGAGCTCAAGTCCCTACCCTCCAAGACCGGCCGACAATCATTCATGTTAATTTAGACCGTCTGCAAGTGAAACAAACAGAATTGGAAGTGGAGTACTGGAAACTGGAAGCTAACTAGAAATCTTTAGAGCTCATTACTATAATGGATGCGTAGAAGCTCATAATTACAACAAAATGAATCGAGCGACTTGAGAAGGAAAATGCAGACTTCGATGCGAGGTTGTGCTTCCAAGCAGACAACTTGAAAAAATATATCGAAACCATTAAATGTCTATAGTTGAATGTCCAAAAGCTATCTTACCATGCTCCCATCATGCAAAAACAACTAGAAGACCTATAGATGCAAATTTGGTTCCTCACCCAAAAATCCGAAAAGGTAGGTCATTCCTTCCATTAAATTGCTAAATTGGGGGTGATCATAACTAAAAATGCGTTCATGAAGGTAGAGCTCTTCATCCATCAATAGAAGGTAAAAAATAATCCAATTGAACAGTGGTAGTTCTATAAGGCACAAATTACTAAAATATTGAATGACATCTTCACTAGCTATTAAAAGGACAAAAAATTGTTATTACTTCGGTTAGTTGCCTATGCCCAAACTTTTCCAAATTTTGTTCTACTGCCTTTTGTTCCTCCTTCTCCAGCTAAGATGACATCCAAAACCAAATCTAGAATGGTTAGTATGGGAGGAGCAAAGGAAGGAATTGGAACCACAATGGAGGCGGACAGGGTGAAGGGATGCACGGTTTCAGTAGCAGCTTCAGTGGTAAAGTAGATAGTTTTTTGGTAGAAATAGGATGGTTTTACATGATCCTGAGGACGATATCCAAAATAGAAAGGAGGATAGTGTTAAAGCTAGAATGTTTTCTAGGCTAGTTTTGAAGAGTTGTAATTTTGTACTAAAAATCAAACCTTACCGATTTTTGATATAAATTAATTTTACATTTATATTGATTTTATGTTTCTATTGATTTGAAATTATAACTGATTTTAGGTTATTATTGATTTTAGGTTAGAACTGATTTTAGATTACTACCAGTTTTAGGGTTCGAATCGATTTTATGATACTATCAATTTTAGACCTCTACCAATTTTGAGAAGTTGTTTACTAATAAAACTGAAAATCAATTGTTGCCTCTAACTTCAGTTCCATGTTTTAGATGTAAAATAAGGTTGGATAACTTGGAATTTGGGAAGATTTATAGGGATTTTCATTTTTTAAAGATCCCCACTGTTTTTTAATGGACTTGAAGTCTTCTTTTAAGAAAGCTTAAGGGGCCTTTTTTCCAATCTTTGTTTTTGATATGATTATAATGTATTTTGGCACTTTGGATTTTTTTCCATGAAATGAGTTATGTTTTTGCTCAAGCTTTGGCTTTACAAAATGTGTTGAAGTGGTTATTCCCACTTGTTGTTGTGATTACAAGCTTTGGAGATGCTACAAAATCGTTTTTACTTGTTTTCTTTAAGAAAAAGTGGTAAACTATTTGTTTAACCTTCTTCCACTTGTTTTAAAGCGACTACTTGTCATTTAACACTAATGGATTTGAGGTGTTCAAGTGTGTATTGATTTTTAATCAAATACCCAAAAACACTCGATAATTCATTAGGTGGGCCTAACATATTGGTGCAATAAATTCAAGACACACAAAAAGTTGTGATGTCACAAAAAATCATGGATTGCCATGAGAATTGTGACACCTTGTTGTTAAATGGCATGTTATGTCATCATCGTATGGAAAATCGAATCATTATTAATTGCAAAGGACAACAATATTTTCAACTAGTTAATAAATGAGATTAATTTATCAAATCAATGACATGAATCATGATGTTAACAAATAGGATCACATCATCTTGTTGGGATATAACATGTCATGTCAACATCATGGGAGATTGAGTCATTATTAGTCACAAAGCTGGATGGTTTTGCAAACTAACTAATTAATGAACAACTTTTTTTTTAAATGATAATTTACCAAAAACATTAACAAGTTGTCATATTGATTACAGTTGCAAAACCATGATGCCATGTGGCATGTTGATGTATTTTGTTATTACTTAGTGATTGTTATGATAAAGTAATTATAAATGTAGCTGAAAAATAGAAGTCAGTTTTATGTCTGGTTCAAAAGACAAATTTTTTTATAGTGAGAGTAAAGTATTTGGACTTGCAATTTCATGATGTAAATAATTACATTGAAGGATTGGACATCATCTCTAACATAATGACCAACCAATAAATGCTTCATTTGATTCAAAATAATGTATGAATCATGTTGACTAATAGTCAAATATTTTAATGCATGCAATTCCAAAACATGTATTTTATAATTAAACCTATTCAACTATAGTCATTTTCCCTAATTGTTTAAAAACTCCCTTATGCCATTTTTTAGTCGTTTTTCCCATTGTAATCGAATAGGACAAGTCATAATAGACATGTTTTGGCATTGTAATTACACGTGGAATGCCACATCATTGTCACAACCCTAACCTTAGGCTTGCGACTAAAGCAAAGGCATGGAAAGGTGTAGGTCGAGAATGTAACTTGGAAGTCACATTTACACTCCTAAGAGTGCGAGGGAATGAGCCCACACATTTCCAAGTGGACTCCCACTTTGGGAATTAAGGTCCCAAATTTTCATAAAACAATTTTAGGGGTCAAAACTCATTACATTGAAGATTTCCTTATACCATTAGAAAGCTCTTGAGATGTAGATGTCCAAAATGGAATTTCATGATCCATTTGAGTACTTACAACACAAATTACAATCCAAATGGACTCCCACTTTAGGAGTTGGAATCCTTATGGAATCTTGAATTTTCAAAAAAATATTTTAGGGGTCAAAACTGATTGGATTAAATAATTTCTTATACCATTGAAAAACTCTTGAAACGTAAATGTCTAAAATGGGTTCCCATAACCCATTTGAATACTTAAAACACAAGTTATGGCTAAAAGAAGGGTCGAGAGTTAATGCCAATTTGACTCTCAACCATTAAAAGTCAGGAATCGCTTTGAAATACATGCGTGTAAGTGGTGTGCCACATATAGTTGGAAATCTTTCAATGAAAGCTATAAGTTTTTTTCAAACCTCACTTTAATCGAAGGTTTCACAAGATGTAATGGCCCTCCAAAGTGCTAAAAATCCCAATTTTGGGAGTTCGGGACTCCCAAGTTGGGTTTAGGGTTTGAAAATACCCATGTATGCCCATGGTGAGTTCATGCACCAAAAGTGTTCCAATTACGCATTAACCAACTTTGTTGTTTAGTTTGTGCAAGTTTATGTGAATAATTGACCCGCTTGTCTTTTGTCTTAATCCCCATCCCAAAGCTCTAACACACCCTTCTACCCCTAAAATGTTACGAATTAGGGGTCATACCCTAATTCCTTCTTCTTTCGTTCTTTTCACCTTCAAACTGACATTTGAATCTTTCAAGTAGTGTGGGGGTGCATCACATAGTACTTGCACATGGAATGCCACATCATCGTGTTCCATGCGAAATTATAAGTCATTATTCTAGTCACAAAAATCAATGTATTTTTAATTTATTTAAAACATGTTAATACAATTCAAAATAATAATATATCCATAAAAAAAACCCACTAATCGTCATACTAACTATAGTCACAAAACTATGATAACACATGACATTTCAATGGCCTTTGCAATGACATAATGATTTTTGTGATTTAGCTACAATTATAATCAAATAGGACAATAGTTTTTTTTAACCAATCAAAAAATCATTCATCCTAGTCCTGATCCCTAAGCTCACACCCCTCTTACCCCCAAAGTGATGTGAATTAAGGAATGTACTTCGACTCCTTCTTCTTTCATTATTTTCACTTTCGGACTTGCATTTAAGTCTTTCAAGGAATTTGGGGGTGCATCATTAATGGGCCCTAATAAACATTGTGTTATTTGGCAATGCATATTGTACTCTTTATGATCCAAACCGTTTCTTGGTAAACTTCCTTAGGTGTGACTTCCTACCCTTTTGGAAACCATAGAACATAATCATTAAAATTAAATTGTTTCTCTAGATTTTTTGGTTGACTCCATAATGCTTTATTCCACTATTGAATTCCTATAATTTTTATAGCATACATTCTAACATCTTGCAACTTCTCTAGCTTTATAATTCTATTAATAAAAACTTTCATAGGAATATTGTTTGTCTCATTTCCACCAACAACTAAAACTATGTACTCTATGGACATTAATGGATGTAATCCATGCACTAATTGATATGGTATATACCATGTTGCTAATTTGTTTGCAATTTTGTATGAAAATAACATTGTAAACAGATGTTCATCCCAATTTTTTTTGTTTTCACTAATTGGCTTAGTCAATAATGTCCCAAATACCTTGTTAATAGACCCAGCTTGCCCATTTTCTTGAGGATAATAAGTTGTAGAACTCGCATGTTTCAATAAAAAATGATCTGTCAAATACTTGATGGCATCATTAATGAAACGAACTCCCCAATCTGTGACTATAATCAAAGGACATCAAAACATGGTTAATATGCATTCCTACGTAAACTTTGTTGTGACTAATGCAATGTTAATTGTTAATGCTCTTGCTTCCACCCACATGGTAACATAATTTGTGGTAACAAAAATATATTTGTTCCTTATATATCTTCATGCTAACTTAATTAGCCCCACAAAATCCTCATTTCATAAATGGTTCTTTTGGAAAACTTGTGATTAGCTTTGCAAGACTTTGAGTTATTTATCTTCATGTTTGACATGCATCACAAGATTTGTAATAATCATGCACGTTTATGTACATAATTGGCCACCAATATCTAGCATCCAATATCATCCTTTACATTATTCCAGTTGCAAAATGCCCTTTTGAAGGTCCTTCATGTAATTTTTTCATCACCATCTATGCTTCTATTATTGTCAAATATTGTTGTAGTTAGTTGCCTTGGCCCATTCAATACAATTCACCATTCTTTAATGTGAAAGGTTTTACTCACCTTACCAATATTTGTTTCTACTTATTGATAACGTGCCCTCAATTTGTCCTGTTTTCAAAAAAGAAATTACATCATTCAACCATTCAAGTTCTATGTAAAACAAACTTGCATCTATGGTTTGATCAAACATACATGTGGGTTTTACAATATATGGTAGTCTTAACAGTAAATTTGCAACTACATGAATCTACAATCTTTTAGGCTTATACATTATTGTGAAATCATATTCTAAGAATAATAACAACCATTGAGCTATTCTCCCTATAACCTATGGTTTGTTGATCAAATAAACCAATGCCATATGATCTACATAAAATACAAACTTATTGCCCAACAAATAATATATAAAATTGTGCAAAGTCAAAACCATTACTAAAACATCTCTCTTCGTTGTGCTATAATTTTGTTATGTTATGTTCAAAAGTTTAGAAGCATACATTATTTGTTGATCATTCTTCCATGTTATGTTACGAAACAACATACCCCCCACAATTAACAAGGATGCATTTATATGAACATGAAATTCCACCATCTAGTTTGGTGATATTAATATCAATGCTTCAATATACTTTTGTTTGATCAATTCCAAGGCCTTTTAACATTTTCCTATCCAAAGAATTTTTTTTGTCTTTTTGGTCAATTTAGTGATAGGTGCCATAATGGCAACAAATGTTTTTATAAAACATCTATAAAATTGTGCCATCCCATTGAATACTTGAATTTACTAAAAATTCTTAAGTGGTGGCATGTTTACTATTGCTTGTATTTTCTTTGGATATAATAATTTCCCTTTTTTGGAAACAATAAAACCCAATATCATTTCTGAAAATACCATAAATGCATATTTGTTTAGATTCAGACTAATGTCATATTCTATACACTTTTGAAAACATAGCCAAAACTTTTATAGATGATTATCTATGTCACTATACATTATAAAATCATCTAAAAATATCTTCATAAAATTGTCCAAATATTTTTTGAATGTTTTAGTAATGATTATATGATATGTTGGAGGTCCATTTTTAACTCCAGCAACATCACCTTCCATACAAAAGCCCCCTAGTTTGTAACAAATGCAATCTTGTATTTGTCCTCTGGAGCTATAGAAATTTGATGATATGTGGAATATCCATTTAAGAAAGAATATGCCTCACACCTTGTTACTATGTTCAACATTTCATTTGCAAAAGGTAATGGATATGGATCCTTCTTTGTGGTTGCATTTAGTTTTTTGAAATCTATACAGATTCTCAATTTGCCATTTTTCTAGGGTACTATTACTATGGGTGACAACCATGTAACCTCCTCTATAAATTGAATAAATATAATAGTTAATAACTTGTATGTATTTTGTTTAACTATTGTACCATAGTTTGGATTTAATTTGTACTTGGCTTAATGTGCCGGTGGTATAGTAATGTCCAATTCAATTTTGTGTTGTGCCAACTCTGGTGGAATCCTTTTTAAATTTTTATATGTCCATGCAAAAAACATTTTTGAATTCCTTCAACAATTGCTCCAGTTCCAACACCTTACTTCATTATTTGTTGATTTACATCAATTCCTAAATTAAACTTCATTAATTGTTGATCTTCAGTTAATGTCCATCTAGCTATTTGTAATTCATGTGCTTTGATTTTTGTTGGAGTTTCATCCATTGTAACACTCCTTGGCTGATGACTATAGTACGTTTTCGAATACATCTTATCCTCCATAGCTACTTTTAGCTCATATCTATTACCAAGTATCTTATTTTATGTGTTATGTACTCCAAATCCCTATTCTAATATACTAGTCTTCACATCTATATCCATGATCTCCACATTTGTGGTTTTCACATATTGAATTGTTTCATGTAAATTGATTGTTCTTATAAAGAACAATTCTAGCTCTAGATGTAGTAAAGATGATATTATCTTCTTCATATGTGATGCCATTATGATAATCATAACATAATAACATTTATAGTCTTTTTACTTCACCTCCCAAGTGTTTAGTGATTGTCATTATTTTAACTACCCATTCCCTTGTATGGTAACAATGTTAGCATCCCTTAACCATGGTTTCCTCGACAACATGGAATAATTAGAATCTACCACACTATTCTAAAGTACAATAAATGTAATTATGTAAAGAATGCCATGAACAAATATTTTTAGATCTTTGATCAACCCCACTAGTTTTGTGGTTGTTTGATTTGCCATCCTCAAATTATATGGTGCAAGTTTAAATTTTGGAAACCCCAATCTCAACTATTATATGATAATATTAATTCCAAAACCTCCATCCAACAACACATCCTCTATTGTATTCTTCCCAATTTGTACTTGGATAAATGCCATATGATTATCTACTACTACAATAGCTATCCTTACCTATGGTATTGAAAAACCAACTTGTTTATTTGTGGTTACTTTACTTAAATTTTGAGTTTTTTCTAGTTTTAAATTTTGCCAAAGATATTTCTTTAACTTAAGAGTTATTTTAAACAACTGTCCCAAGTTCAAAGTATAATTTGTTTCTAACATCTACTATATATTTTAAAATCTCTTCTATATGATCAATTTTTCTTGTGAATTTATTATTTATTGTGATTTTTGTGCTTCCACAAGAGTAGTATTTAGCATACCCAACCAAGTTGTGTTCCATCCCTCCATGGATGTGGATGGCCCTTTAGTTTGGGTTTGTGTTTTCTAAATCTATTAAATCATCTTCACCATTGATTTCTTCAATTGCTATTCTTTCTCCCAATTAGTGGCACTCTTTACTTTCCTCGACTTTCTATCCTTGAACACCTATTCTTTAAATACTTTACTTCTTGTGGTAACATTAACATCCACCACATTCACATCTATAGTGGGTGTTTATGTTTCAACAATAAGTTGAACCTCTATTATTGCCACAAATTTCCCATGAAACATTTTTTACATTTTAATAAACTTTGGACAATCTGTCATTTTTATGTCCATTCAAACCACAAATGTGGCATGCATATGAAAATGTTTTTTCACTAGAAGAAAAGGCCAATATGTGATCAACACATTTATAATTACTTGCAATTATTTGGTTTTTGCAACTAAATTTTGCATTCTCCAACTAATGTGACATCATGTTAACATCAACCGAATCACCTATGATTAGCTTGCGATTAGTCCATGACTAAATTGGTTTACATTTATATATGGGTTGGATTTATCATCCAAAAGTAACCATATAAAATCCCATTAGTTGCAAGCGAAATGGTGTTTAGTCGTAATCAACAAATGTCAAACATATACATCAATTATAATAATAATTTGATTTCTGATTAAACTTAATATTCATAATATTTTATTGAAATTAAAATCATTGATATGATTATTCTAATTATACTAATTTCATTACATTAAATTACTTATATTTCAAATAAATTAAATATATTCCAACATAGACTATTATAACTTTTAAGTTTTTAGTAATAATATAATTATTATAAAATCATAATGATTTATTTATTTATAAATTAATCATAAAAAACATGTAATTTATAATTCAACTTAATTATTCATAATTTTAATTAAAAATTCTTTCATTAAATTTTTATAATTTAAGAATTTCATTCAAGTATACTAGAATATTTAATTATGTACATATAATACATAATTGTTATTAGGTCATAAAATTTCAGAATAAATCTATTGCAAATTTAAAATAATTATAATAAATTATTTTCGTTATTATTTATTAATACATATATAAAATGAATAAATAATATTTAAAAAATTAATTTTCACATTAATTAAAATGATAATTCCCAATCACAAAAAATAGCTCTTGTATTTACAACATTTATGTTTTAATAATAATACTTAAAATTTTAGCCTAATTGGAAAATTAAGTTTTAAGATTCTTATTTCAAAAGTTTATAATAATTTTAAAATAATGAGTAAAGTTGTTGTAATTACTGTATTTCTAAACAAAAGTAAACTAAAATAATGGTATGTATTACTCATTATTTCATTACTTACAATAAATTTTAATATAAATAATAATTATTCTATAGTGACATAAAATCATTGTAATTATTTGATCTATTCGTAAATTAAAATTATAATACTTGAATAATTAATCTATAATTACATTTTATTATTATAATCTATAATTTAGTTTATATTTAATTCTAGATTAATATTAATTTAATTAAAATAATTAATGTTATGACCATAAGTACATGGATTTTAATATAATAAACTAAATATTTATTTCTTGTAATTACTTGTTCATAATATATCACTTTTATAAATAATTATACTTATTAATTATAAAATACATTACATAATTATTCTTACAACATAAATTTTTATATTATATAATTTATATTCTTACAGTAAAATAAATAAATTATTGTAATTAATGTTACATTAATTTAAAATCATTGTAATTATTTCACATACAAATTAGTTATAATTATTTCTTAATTATTTTATAATTGAAAATAATTATTCGCAATTTGTAATTTACAACTTTAAATCTGAATTAGAAATTTGGAAAACTTATAATGTAGTTAAAATATTTATTATAATGATTTTAATTGTAGGAATTTTTATATAATAGTTTTTCATTTAAAAATTTTGGCAATTACTTATCTATGATAAATATTTTATAGTAATATGACATTAATTAAAAAATATTAATATGTGTTCAGCAAATTATTGTATTCATAGTTATTAATTATTAATGGAAAAAAAAACTTGACCAATAAATTTTCTTATAATAATACATATAATTATATAGTAATTATATTAATTAATTTAATTTAAATTTAATAGTAAATAATTTTTTAGGAATTTATTTTATAATAAAAATCATTAGTTGATTTTTTTAATTTCAAAATAATTATTTTGAGTATAATCATTATATTTTTTTACATTAATTACATTTTTCATAAATCGACCAAAATTTAAAAGTAAGGAAATATTTTTAAATATTTAAGTTGTTTATTTATCCATGAGTTATTTATTGACAAGTTGTGAGTAACTAGATAGCTAGTTAGTTAAATATTAAATAGTTATTAATTATTTAAATAGTTGATAACAAATATTTAATAATTACAGTGTTTTAACTTATATTTAAATATACGTTAAATTTAATCGTTATTAATTAAATGATTAGTTAATTATCTAGTGAGCCATGTATTATTTACAAATCTAAAAATTTAAAAAAAGGTGAGAAGAAAGTTTTGAAGTTGCAATTTAATTTGTGAGGAAGTTGCAACTTCAAAACTTATTTCATATTGTTTGTTCTCCATTTTTAGTTTGAACATTATATGAACAAGGGGTGTGGTCATCCAATTTCACATTAAAAAATGTGTGCACATGGGATGAGCCATGAAAAATGCTTAACCCAAAAAATAAAATAAAATAATGCACAATTTTAAACTATCTATTTCTTCAACCTACTTATTTATCTAGCTAAATAGGTGCTTAGTTTGATTCACCCACCTAGGTTGACTTATGTATTTATCTACTTAAGTACTTACCTATATGAGTAAGTATTTAACCTAGGAAGGTAGGACCTACCTATTTACTTACCTACCTTTTTACATAAGTAAGTAGGTAGGTAGGTAGCTTAACTTTGTAGGCACCTATTTATATACCTACCTACTTAATATTAATATTTTGTATTGAATTCATTTTTTGATGCCATGTGGCATATTTACATTAGGCCATGTGTCATAATATAAATCATCCAAGCATGTGAATTGAACATTTCAGATTATTCCAAAATATATATTTTTAAAAATTAAATATTAGGACACGTGGTAGCACATCATTTGCCCTCAATAGTGATTAAAATAGTCACATCTTAGTTGCATTTGACAATATGTATATAATGGAGTCAAAGGATAAACTTATATATGTTGATTTTTTCGTTTATCCAATATTTTTGTCATTTGCGACTAATATCACATGCAATTTGTCCAAGGTGACTAAAGGGATTTTAGTTATAAATGTCGTTTACGACTAAAATTTAGTTGTAAAAATTAGTTGAAAATATGTGTTTTTCTTCTAGTGTCTATGGTTTTTGCCTTGGTTGTGCTGCCGTTATGATTACTACCGTGGTTTTTTTTTTTTTTTTCATGTTTTTACATTATGATTTGTCATCCCTCTTTTTGTTCAATGTTTGTTAGTTTTCCCTGTATAATTTTGTGTTTTCATTGGTGTTACATGTTTGG
>Ga0116227_10006131_pt1 | contig 24636 bp, 15 predicted proteins | sample S1TSphgellanicum_FD_89693 | JGI IMG/M metagenome (GOLD analysis project Ga0116227, IMG submission 89693) | Host-associated microbial communities from peat moss isolated from Minnesota, USA - S1T2_Fb - Sphagnum magellanicum MG | ecosystem: Host-associated > Plants > Peat moss > Unclassified... | reverse complement strand
GTTTTGTTTTTTTTTTTTGGTTTTTTTGTGTGTTTTTTTTTTTTTTTTTTTTGTGGGTACTAATGTGTTCCCCAAGATGTTCCCAATAGCATTGCATTTGTATCCCATATGTTTTGACCAAAGTTGAACTTTCATTTATATAAACTATAAAGGGGTCAAAGGGAAACATGCTTCTATTGGGGTTGGCCAACATTTTTTAAAAAAATTGTGATGGGACAATCAACATGGCTCCTTAAAAGTAATTAATTAATTAAAAACCTTTCGGCACTAGGGCAAACTGGCCCATCATTGATCACTTGCCTATGACCAAACATTTTGGCAGATCTTCCTCAATTCTTCTCCATTTTCAGCAATTTAAAATATTATAGAAGGACCTTCTCAAGCTCTACAAATCATCTTTGAAATGCAAAGCCAAATGACCAGCCAAAAAAAAGAAGTAAAGAAATTTATTTTTCAAATTGTAAAATGTGTTTATTTTTTCTTTTTCTTCATTTTGACCCCTCTTATTTTCAAACCTCATAATTTTCTTATTTCTTACTCATTTTAAACGATTTTGCTATAGGAGCACCACTTCAAATTCTGCAAATCATCTTTGAACTCTAATAGCAACATAGCAACATACAAAGAATTTTTTGAGTGTTTGGGAATTGACCTTTGTAACGTTCGGTGGTTTGTTTTTTTAAGTTTTTGACCCCCTTTACTTAGAGGGGCCATAACTTTTTTAATTGTATTATGTTTTTGATGATTTTTAGTGCACCAAATGCACAAATAAGAAAGGTTTGAGTTTTGTTTGGAAACCAAAAGCAATAGAGCCCTCCCCTTGGATTCGGCCTACCCTGAACATTCAAATGTTCGGTCACCGACCAGTTTATCCTACCCTTACCTAATTAATAGGGAGTATGAATATACACCCAAAATTCTCTGGGCACCCCCCATTAAAAATTGTGATTGGGCGAACTAAAGTGATTATTGAAAACTTATTTTGAAAAAAATGTTGGGTGCATCGCTTAACCAATTAATATAAAACTATCAAAATACACCTACAATCTTGGGCACTCCCCCTAGAAGCACAAAGGCGCTTCCCTTTGCCCCCCTGGAGGTATTCTATGGTTTGGGAGTGAAAGGAGGCTCAAAGACAGGTTGAAATCAGGGTGACTTTATGTTATGATTAACAAAAGGTATTGCATAGTCTAAAATGTGTTATTGATAGCTTAGTCCAAGTGGTTTGCCATTAATGGTCTCCCACATTTCATGGCTCAAACAAATTACCTTCTTTAATTTATAAATTAATGTGACCTATGTTGATTGACGCAATTGTGAACTCATCAAATAATATCAAGAAAATACCTTAGTTTTTTTTTTAAATTTTGATTATGATTTTATTGAATTTTTTTTGTAAAATTGTTTAATATTCAATTATTCTTGCATTGTAGGTTTAAGGATGGTCAAAATGTGATACTTTTAAAGCTTTAACAGATAGATTTCTCAAAAAACCTCTTCAAGGTTCTAAAAAACATGACTAATGTGAAAGAACATAAATGAACAAATTGATTGCTAATGGGAAAGGACAAATAGAAAGACAAATCTTATAAAACTTTATTAAAAAACACATCATAAATTAAGAAAATGTTTAAAGGAGTAAAAATAAAAATAAAAATAGAAATTATAGGATTTCAACTTGGCTCAAAGTAGATATAAAAATCTCTCCATGTCTAGAATCAACTACCTATAGTAGGTCAACCATATTTCTATCTCAAAAATTGATGACCTACAATAGATTAGCTGTGGTGATGGGAGGTGTGTTTTAAAGGGGTGGAAGTTAGGAAGTAGCTAAACCTACAACTACCACCCAACTTAAAATGGAAGATGTTTGCATCTTTTATAATGCGATTAAAACTTTTTAACAAAGAAAAATGACCAAGGTAGAAAAATGAAAGACCTCTAACCCTTACAAGCTCTAAATGGCATTGGCACAATCGTGTTAAAACACATCGACATGTTTGTGCAAGCCACCACATACTTCAATTGTAAAAAGGAAGAATTGTTTAGTGGGGTGTCGGTTGCAATAACTCATTTCCTTGGCTTGAGTTGCATTGAAAGCAACAAATCCTTTAATTGCACAAAATCGGAATAACAAATTCGTCCATTGGGTCAACAATGATAATGTTAGCTAAAATGCAAATGCCATCTATGGTGAACACAATGTCGATTCATCAACAAGAGGAATTGAATGTGGTTAAAGGAAATGCATGTAATTGTTTTTGTTCCATGTGAAAGCTAGCATCTTACACAATGGTGACAAAGGTGTCGCAAATTACATCATGGGTTCCAGTGCGGTCATTACCATGAGCGCAACATAAGAGATGGATACCCATAGGGTCGATGGAATGTATGCATGCACATCAAAAGATACTTGCAATTGAAGGATTGGGTAGTTTAAGTCACATATGAAATGATGTGCAAAAAACTAAAGAAAATTATCAAAAGGTTGGAAAGATTGGTCGAACTATAAACCAAACACCCGCCCTTGGGTTAAAACATGATAGAATTTGGGCATGATGGGCTTCAGATATCTTGTTAAAGAGCATGTTCAGAAAGGTATGATGGTGCAAATGCTTCGGGTATGGAATTTTTAAGTTGAACCATTTGTTGCTTGATGAATTGTTCAAATGGAAAAAGACATGCACGAGTTAAAGGTGGTAAAGATCACATGCCACTTTAAGGTGTTATTGGAAAGGAAATGTGTTTGTTGTTGACTCGTGTTAAGGCTTCAAGAAAAAAGGACATTGATCAACCATAAACCTAGTAGTTATGACTAAAACGACAAAGGCCCAATTTCTTAAATAAGCTATTGGGGTGACTATGACTGTCAATATGAGTTTGACAACATCAAAAGTTATTGGGAAGGAAACTTGTTTATGAACTATAGGTCTTTCTAAGATATCAAAGGATCTTGGACCCAAAAGGTGTCCAAACACTTGAAGGAATGAGGAATTAAAAGAAATAAGGGACTTTGTGAATGTGAAATATGGAGGTGTGCATAGTAAAATATACGATGGACGTTGTGCAAAACAATGAGTTAGAATTCCAAAGGCTATTTGAACATTACCCATTCTAGCAAAATGTCCACATGTCAAACATCCTTTAACAAGGCATCTTTGATGAAAGATGATATGAAATTTGAAATGCCCAACAAAACCCCCGAGACTTTAATTCCTTCTGATGGGGTGGTAAATTGGGATGGGGTGTTGAAGTCCAATAGTAAGTTAAAGGGTGACCATGTTATGCATTTTTGAGTTAGATAGAAAGACTTATTGCACAAAGTTTAATCTAAAAATGTTCATATGCAAATGATACAATTGAAAATAAACTTATGATGTGAGTGTCATTTGCAATGGATAGAAATAAACAAGAGGGAAAATGATTAGCTCTAGTAAAATGGGTTAAAGCGAATAATGCGCCCCCAAAGGATCACCTTAACAAGAAGATGGGATGATTATAACATCATTTCACTATTATAATGACTGTAAAACAAGGGACATTCAAATGCATAGATGCATGGACAAAGGGAATGAATTGTATGATGTCCTCATTTGTTGCATGAAAATTTTCAAATATGACCTTTCTTAACATCGAATTAAAAGCATTTGCCACACCTAGCTAAAAAATAACCCAAACGAGGTGAAAGTCTAAGGTGCGCCTAATGCCATGGATTATTGCTTCACAACTGCAATTCCAAATTGGTCTAGGGAAAAATGTGTTACAAAGGTGTCATGAAATTGAAGGCATATAACATTACTTGTGAGTTGATACCATGTTTCCCCCATTGTAATAAGGCAAACTCCACTTGAATGTTTGGTCATGGTTAAAAGGCAAGCCACTCTAAGGACACATGCAATTGGGGGTGGAATGTGACCCTGTGCAATATGAAAACATAGTTGAAAGAATTGAAAGAATCAATCCATTCATTAAATTTTTTGAGTGAAAATAATTTTGAAAATGTTCAAAAACCATTCCAGATTGACCACTTGTTGATAAATATGGCATGCATTGGAACGCCAACTTAAAGGAATTAAAAAAAAAATCAAGGTTTTAGTTTGGTTGGTAATTTTTAAAGAAAAGTGAGAAGTAGCCATCTGATTTAGGGTGTAATGCGGTGATAATTAAGGTAGTATTGGAAGACGTGGGTGCAAGAAAAAATGGTGTTAAAGCGTGTGATGCCCGAAAGTATTCTTTTACACGCTTAAGAACTAAATTGCATAATAGTTGTTTGTGAGTTGGAAGGTCATGTTAGGGAAAAAGGATTGAACTCAAATTGGTCGATAAGGCTTGGGCCTACAAAAAAAACTCCTCCTACAAATTTTTTTAGTCATTTACTACAAAGTTCTTGAGTTGAATCTACGTTTCCCTATGCCTTGTCACTTTGTTACAAAAGGGCAAAATGAGACACCATTGGGGTAGCAGTAGGAGCAAGTATCAAATTGCCACATTCTACATGTCTTACACCTACTTATTTAATGGAAAACAAAATGCAACTTGTACATCACGTTGTAGAGTGGTGGGGATGTATTTGTATAATAAAAAACAATAAAGGCCTAAATGAAAGGACTTGAGGACATCCAATGATGAAACCCGTGTCTAAGTTAATGAAGGTGGGGTGGGAACAAGGGAAAATATTAAGTCAAGATGATCATAAGGGTTTGGACTAGATGAACTGGTTGTTTAACAGGAATGTTGATGACAAATTAACCCTTGACTAGTAAATTGGTGGGTTAAAAGACTTTAGGTGGAGGTTGAAAGTGTGTTGAAAAGATGCAGGTAGGTTGGGGGGTATGATCATGGCCAATTATAAGGACCAATATAGTGGGAGGGGAAAAATGTATTAACTATGCATGATTGAAGGGGTTTGGGAAAGTGTAAGGTTGGAGCCCCACATTCACACGAAAGGCTAGGGTTGGTAGGGGGAATTAATAAGTGATGTGTGATTTGTTAAAATGGGAGGGGTAACTAGTGGGTGGTCAATGGTCTACGTGGGGGGTGAAGTGGAAGATAGGTTTGTGGTGGCACATGATCAGGCAATTGAATAATGAAAATTATGAAGTTCAATAAAACATGATGAATTGGGGGACATGGGTCGTTTGGTGCCCATGAAATAAGAGGTCTACTATGAACATAGGCCCCATTTTTTAAAGACTACTCACCATTACAAAGCAATCATAAATCTATAAAACTAATCACACAATATTAAACAAAATGAAAAAACAAAGATAGGAAACATTCTAAAGACTCTTTTGTTTTTGGATGCCTATCTTGAAACCCTAAACCTTGCTTTTCTTTCTTTTCACAATAAATAAGGTTGTGCCTTTTCTTCAAATTAAGATGAAGTTAATGATGGGGTAAATCAATCTATCTAGGCTAACCAAGTAAAGAAAGAAAATTCTTGCAAAAAGTTTTTGCTAATGTTTTGAACCCTATGGAGGTTACGAAAAAATAAAAATTAGCAAGTAGTGCATAGCCCAAACAAGCACCAGGATTTTATGTTATTTCTCTCCTCTCCTCTTCTTTTCTTCTTATTCCTCTAAGATAGGTCTTGGAAGAATATGCCTTCAATTGCCTTTTCTTTCATTCATTCGCTGGTTTGTCTACTATTTGAAGTTCGCTCAAAACAAACCAAAACTTGACAAACCAAAAAAAATACTCCACTATTGTTATATTTCCTTTTTCCTAAACACTTCCACTATTGTTCTCAAAATAAGGATTATATGTCAAAATTCCTCTCTTTAGAATAAAATGTTATCTTCTTTTCTATAGTCCTTTTTTTGTTCTAACTGCAAATCTACAAAATGTTGTTGAAGGCAACCTATTAAATCTTGATCAATATGATGAAAAGGTATTAACTTGGTTGAAATGGTTGAAATGTTATTCCCAAATCAAAAAGTATAAAATGTGAAAAAAATGTATTGAGTCAAGTGTGAACTCAAGTGTAAATGGCCTTAAGAGGTAGTGATTTGGTTTACTTTTTAAACTTTGAAACGGTCTACTTTATTATATTTCAAAATTATTTAATAAAAAACTAATAATCATGTGAAACTTAAATTATTTGTGTTCCATGTGACTTATGTTTGAATTGTTTGATCCAATGATGAAAGTAAAAAATGAAATATGAGACATAATTCACAAAAAAATTAAAAATTAAATGATAAAAAAAATGGAACAATGAATTAAAATTTTATATTGTAAGTGCATGCATGAATGGAATCATAATTTAAACTTAGTGTTTTCAGTAACTTTAAGGCTTCATAAATAGTGCTTGACATTTTGTTCACCTTTGCAACAACTCTAAATGCAACAATGAGAACAATTCATTCATGGATACATTGCTAACCCCATGCACAATTTTCAAGTTTAATAACAATAAAATTGTTGACAATAGTTAGTGGTAAAACCTTCATATAACAGGGTTGAAGTTTTTGCTAACATTGCATCCATTAAAATTTCATGTTGTTGTTGGTCATCTTGGAAATTGACATCATAAGGTGGATTTTCCATGGGTTGATTGTTTAGTGGGTTTTGGTTTTGAACATCACATTTCTATTCCAAGTTGTCAAATCTATCAAAAGCTTCAATAAACATTTTGTGAATTTCAACATTTGGGTCAAGCATTGTAATTTCAATCAAAATGTGTGACGCTTGTAGCTACTCCCACATTACATCCATTAGCTCTCGGTGTAGGGTCATCAACTAAGCTCCCTATCCATGTTGCAAAAATTAGTGCAAGATCAACAATAATACTTAGGGTTCATAACTTAAAGCCAACTTCTCCTTATTTGTTGGTTGTGTATAAATATAAACTAAACTACTTATGTTTTGGTCTAATTATGTGTAACTAACTTAGAGTTAGACATTTCATCCTCTAAATTTTCAAAAACTAGAAAAAGTTCGACATTCACCATTGGCCATTAGAAAAATGGGTCTTATCCATGCAACTTCAAATGTTTTTTAATTTTGATATGAGTTTGTGACCTTCCACCATGGCAACGACTACATAAACACTCATAACTTGCTGAACCTTACTGATCTACTTCATGTTCCTTGGCTTCAAATAATGCTTGGGCATCAAGTCTCCCTTGTATTTGTGAACTTGGCAATTGTTTCGAGTGTTCCTTAACACTCTAATGTTCATGTAGAATTAATGGCAAACATCCAATAGTTGTAACCTATATAAATTCATTTAATAAACTAATTTTTTTTTTAGGAATCAAAATCTTGGCAATGCAAATATACAACACAAAACCCTAGACTACATAATTCACACTAGTATATATATAGGTTCTACCATGGGCTTCCAACACCAATTGAAACAACATTCTTGGATGCTTTTTATGAATCCCATGGTGACATACTTCTTTGATTTAAGAATTATGTCCATAGACATGACAGACTGAATTCTGACACAACTAGAATCCACCTTGTAATCATTCTCTTAATTAGATTACATATATATGCTAATTATCCTAACTATTTGCCTATGAAAAAGATGACATTTGTCACCACCCACTTGAAAACATCTTGCTTGATCTTCCTATCAAGAAACATTGTGCAAAATTGATCTTGGAAAATTGGAAATGAATAACTATTGTAATGTATTGTACAAGCCTTACAAACCTTCTACCACTAAAAAAATTTTGGCACTAAAACGCCACTAAGTACACTAAGTGGTGACTAGTGGTGCGCCATATTGATCCTCTGCTGAAGCTAGTTAACTATAGTGATGCATGATCACTGAGCTCACAATAGTTAGTTAACTATAGTGGTGCATATATGCGCCAACACATTATAGGTAGTTAACTGCAGGCAGGACTGGGACTTTGCATACCTAATACACATATATCAGTTCATCCATGTCCTTCACAGTACCACACTCATAGACGCATCGTGAATCCTCCTTGGTCCTCGGGAGTCCTATGAGAAGCACCATTTTTTACTGCACTTACATTCTTTAAGTATGAAGAATGTGCGTGACGGAGTCTATCACACACTCTGTCACGGTGTTGTCAGTTTAAAAAGCTCGTTTTTTGTTGGGTTGATTATTATTGGCAGATTGAATAATACAATAATATTATTGATTTCTTTGACTATTAAAATATCGAAGATATTCATATCAATTGATACTTCTCTTCATATTCGATCTAATATGAGCAGGCTATCAATTATTGATTAATTTATATATATTAGTGAATCAATAGGATATTCATCCAACCCCTGTTATGTTTGTCGAAGATGTTGATCAAATGGTATTGCTCTTCATATTTGATCTAATATTATGAGCAAATAATCAATTATTGATTATTTTATTTTTATTGAATCAATAGGATATTCATCCAACTCATGTTATGATTTAAAAAGATTGGGGGGGGGGGGGGGGGGGTTTGGAGCTTTAAAAAAAAACCCCACCCCAAGGGACAAAAAGGCCCAAAAAAAAAAACCTTCTTTAAAAAAAAAAAAAAAAAACCGTCAAATTGTTAAATGAAAGAAAAAAAATGAAAAAAAATTATATAAAAAGAATCAAAATGGAAATTTTAAAAGAGAAAAAAGACGGTGCGTGAATGGTGGAGATTCTTAGTGAAGATTATAACCATTCTGGGCTTACTGCAAGAGAGAACCATTACGGTTCGAAAAGTAACTATTCTGGGCGAGAGTATGACGTTTCCGCAGGTGGAATTGTCTTCTTGGGTGGCGCTGACTACCAACCTGATTCCTTTGCACGAGTCGCACAGACTACAGACGCACCAAGAGTTGAGAGAGAGGAGAGAGAGAGAGAGAGAGAGACAGCGAGAGCGCTAGACATCGTTGTGCTTTGTCGCCGATTTCTTCTGCTTTTCGCGTTCTAGTGATCCAGTTTTAGAAGCTTTCGATAGACACTAGTGCTGTGTGTTTTTTCACTTTTTCTGTCGGTTTTGGTTTTGAGTCCGTTTTGGAACACTATTTTGAGGCGGGTTGGCAGGCGTCTCGCAGTTTTGTTTTTGCAGCAACGAAGCCTGTTGTGAGGAGATCTGGTGAGCGATCTTTTTTTTCCGAGTCTGTGAGATTCCGTGACGTGTGTATTGTTCGCGTGGAGTGGAGGCGAGAGAGAGGCACGGAGATCGATTGATAGATTCTTTTTTCTGAGGTTTGTTGTTGCTGCATTGTGAGATTGCTGCTGCTGTATTGGTTTTTTTGTTTTGTTTTGTTTTTGTCTTTGTGGCAAACTTGCGTTTCATCATCAGGAAAGAGCTCGATTGGAATACCTTTGGAAATCGCTGCTTCTGCTGCTTCCCGAGGTTTTGGCGGAGCAGCTGTGGATGGAAATGTGTTTGGAGAACTCTAAGGAATTCGAGATTCGGGGGGGGGCGGGGGGGCAGGCAGTTGAGGTGAGCACCAGCATCTCTTGTTTCTGATCCATCTCTAGATAATCGAACAGGTGATGGTGAAATCCTCATTACGTTCTGGAAGAAAGTCCCGCATTCCCCCGTCGACTGCGAGAAGATCCGTACATCTGTACAGCCGGGGCCAAAGATGAGATTCACTCTTCGCGTGTTTCGTGATTCGTGCCTTCAACAGCTTCGGCTCTTGGAGGTCTTACACTTTCTAGATCTATGGCTTTAGCTCGTTGACTGCCCCCGGCGACAGATCTGTGCTACCGTTGTTGTCTTTCAAGACGCGCTTTTCGGAGTGCGGATATGGCGTCTGGCGATGTGCACGGCAGCAAAAACCCGAATAATATGGTTCTAGGAACCGGATACGGCAAAGATCATATGTGTCTGCTCGATAGTAGAGGAGGTTTGGTTATGCCTTCTTCCGTCCAGCCTGATTTGCTGCAACAACAACAGCAGCAGCATCGACAGTGGATCCCTGACGAGAGAGACGCATTCATTTCTTGGCTTCGGGGAGAGTTCGCTGCTGCCAATGCAATCATCGATGCAATGTGCCACCATTTGCAGATGAGTGGCAAGCCCGGAGAGTACGATGTCGTGCTCACTTGCATTCAGGCACGTCGTTACAACTGGACCATTGTACTCCACATGCAGCAATACTTCTCAGTAGCAGAAGTGAATTTTGCTCTTCAGCAGGTCATGTGGCAAAGAAAGCAATCTCTTCACCCTGAGCAGCAATCCCAACTGCCACAACCTCAGCAGTTTTACACTCGTGCAGAAGCTGCTCTTGATGAAGGTGGCACAAGCAAGCAGATGACCAATGGAGTTCATGATCCTAGAGACCTCAAGGGAGATTTTTTGATTCCCAAATCTGTAGCCACAGCTCATCAGCAGTCAGGGTTAGAGAACCCACATCTAGCTACTCAAATTCTTGCTTCAGCAGGCCAGTCTGACATTGCCAGTGACCAGAAAGCCACTGGACCCGAAAATCATGCAAACTGCCAGATTGCCCCAGCTATCGTTCTGGATGCATCATTGGCACCACAACCACCCCCTTCAGCACATTCACAGCCTGAACCTCATCAAGAGAAAAGGCACACTGAACCTGGTTCTAGAGTTTCTGAAGCAACAAAGGGATCACCTTCCCCAGCACTGCCAGCACAGAGCTCATATCACAATCTAGCAGTGGATGCAGATGGAAATCCATCAAATGCAGGAAATTGTACCAATGGTGATTCCATGGAGCATACCCTGGATGAAGCTCAACGTAAGTCCCCAACCCTATTGAGCATCAAAACTCCCAATTTCTCTAATCTGCCCTGGTTTATTGGTCTCAGGCAAACTGTGTAACATTCACCTTGTATGTGTGGCTTGGAGCATTTCAGAAAGGATATCATCCCAGGGCATTCAATCCTTAAAGCAAGAGGAGGGTCAACACCCTGCAACTGTGAAGACCACAAAATCCTACACTTGCTTGGAGCCAGTTGATGGCAAAATGGTCAGATCTTGAGTTTTAGACATTTCAATACCAAAGATAGTTTTGTTATTCAAATCTGAAGCACAATCAGGGACAGCTTGGTTTTATTAGACTAACATCTTGCTAAGTCCTACAACCATTAGTACAAAGCTAAATTTTTTGCTTTGATTGAACTTATTGTTCTGTATTTTTTTGTGATAGAAAGTTACAACTTTGTGTGCAGACAAATGTGGCTGAAGGTCTAGAGCTCTTTGAGAATGTCCTTGACTCAGCTGAGACAAATCAACTCACTGCCTTCATCAATGACATTCAAGCTGCTGGGCGAAGAGGTTAGAGCTACAGGAGACCTGACTTGCAGCCACTGCTACAACTTTTTACAGTCTGGCTTTTTCTTTTGACATCCAGATGCCAGTCAAATTGGAGGATTATAAGTATGGGAAAAGTCCTCCACAAGCTCAAAGGATATTGACAGGCAGTTTAACTTGGCTGTTGCTGGCAGGACGGACATTTACAAGTGGTAAAAAGGGTTTCAATGGGAAAGGCAGAGGGACCATCTATTTTGGCTACTCACATTCTGATGCTTACAGTGAGTTTTCTGTCTGAAGGACACTCTCTCCCTGCTAGCCTCTAACTTCCTCTCTTATTCCTCCACTCAGGAGACAATATTGCAAATGTTGTAGTTTCGGGTTTCTGAGGATTTCTGCATGTGGTTCTCCTTGGTTCATTGACTCTTGAGCTGCCAAATCAACAATTTCTTCCCTCACAGTACCATATGCCCAAGTAGGAAAAGAAGTAGCAGTAAATGTGGATGAACATCCCCTTCACAACCTAGAATTGAATATACAGCATTTACATCCCTAAATCTAAGTTTGTGAGTCTGATCTAAAACTCATCCAAAAAAAACCCCTTTTCAGACAGCAAAAATCCTAACTCCTTAAGGTGCTTGCTGTCTGAAAAGTGGTTTTGTTTAAAGAGGATCTGGAGAGCTGAGATTATTCAAACATGTAGCTTCAAATACTGAAAAGTGCACAGTGGCCAAATTTAGAATGTCTTGCCAGTGTTAGATTTTCCTGTATCACAGTACCTCGAGTTTTTAAGAGAGGTGGCTGTCAATTATCATGCTGACAGTCAAAAAGCACTACATAGAACATGATGGGTCAAGAAAGGGCAGAATTGCATGGTTTAGTCATGCTTCCCTAATGGACTACTGAACAGGTGATATATCACAACCGATGCCAGCATGCGTTCAAGTAATTGTCGATCGCTTGGTTGCTGGGCACTTGATTCCTCCTAGCAAAATCCCAGACTCTTGCACCATTCACATTCTTGATGAAGTATGTGCTCCACTACCAATTGTTTATCTTCTAGATTTTGAAGAATTGTGACCCATGGGGAAACTGTGTGTCTCTAGAGGCTATGTTGTCATACTTAGTTGTGCACAACCTTTAATTGGTCTCTGCACAAAAATGGTATGCATAACTATTAATTTGCTCATCTTCTTCTTGAGATGCTGTCTTTACTCACCTGGGTTGCAGGATTTTGCATATAAGAAAAGTGCTCAAAGTAATCTGCAAGGTTCAAATGCCAATTCTAATAGAAAGAAAAGCAGTTGAGAGTCATTCTTTTTACTGGCTCCTCTTTCACATGTCTAGGAGCCACCATAAATCTGGTCACCTCTCAATGGGGACTTTCAGGAGCATTTTGTTCCTGATTGTGGGCATCTCTGAGGATGTGATATTTGGCTAAAAAAGTGACTTTCCTCATGGATGACACAGGGTGATTATTTACCACCTCATGTGGATCATTCACATGTGGAGCGACCCTTCTACACACTTACATTGCTGTCTGAGTGCTCCCTTGTATTGGGACATTCTCTTACTATGGATGCGCCTGGAGAGTTCAAGGGAGCTTTCCATCTCTCTCTTCCTGTTGGGTATGTATGAGGCACATTTCACCCCACATTTCCTCAACTATTTCCCTCAGAGTTTTACTGCTTGTGCACATATTTGGGTTTTCTAAAGACTTCAACCCATCAGTGGAATTCTGCTGATGCTTAATCATTAATGAAACTACTATGTGAAATCCATAAGTCCTAAGAGTCCAGAGTTGAGACCATCAACTGATTGTCAAGGTTTGGGCATCCCTGTTCTTGTTGGAGAAAGCCTTCTGGAGGTATTTGATGTGGCCTGGAGTTAGTCATCTGCATAAGAGGTCTCAGAGCACTTTCAATGAACAATGCAATTTGACCTATGCTTTAAGGAGCAATCCTAGTTGTCATGGTCATTGAGCTCAAGCAGAGAGGGATATCCATGAAGGGAGGTATGTGTCAATCAATTTGACAAAGTTGGTAACCCCAATACAATGATCCTGCACCACAATTTGTCATATGACCTCCCATATGTAACGATGTCCACAACCTTTGTGGTTGTGAGTAAATTAGCTCTGCCAGTGATTGATTTATTAGGTGTATTTGTGCTGGTATTTGTACTCAGATATGTTGATTTTACTCATGAATATGCCTGCCAAAAACTTCTCTATGTCTGACTAAATGCATTGTGTCACCACAGTTCGGTGTTGGTGCTGCAAGGTAATAGTGCAGACATAGCTAGACATGCACTTTCTTCATCGCCAATAAAACGAGTCACCATCACACTTGGAAAGCTACTTCCAAGAAAAACGTCAAGGGTTCCTCCTCAAATTGCAAGATTACCACATCCTGCTGCTGCAGCAGCAGCACCTATTTCACCATTGTCACGGCCACCGGCAGTCAATGGCTACATCCCTACACAGAGTGCCAAGGGCTCAGGCTTCCCTAATATGAAGCCTCATGTCTTGGGGCCCATTTCTGGGGTGCTTCCAGTTCCTACCATTAGGCTGCCTGGTGTGGCTCAGGTTCTCCCCAGTGTGTCCTCTGTACCAAATTCAAGTTTGAAGCCACTCTTCCCCACTGCGGCTGTAAATCACTCGAGCACATATTCACCAACAGCTGTCGTACCTCAAGCCCCATGGTCAGTCATGCCAAGGCCTCTGCCCCCTTCACGAGTCGCAAGCACAGGGACTGGTGTGTTTTTCCCCTCTGGTTGGGTCTCCAGTGGACCAGGTCGGCCAGTGGCAACCTCACAACACCGACAGCCACCATTGCTGCAGAAGACAAATTCATTGCCTTCTTTATTTGTTTCGCCTGCTCATTCTGGTTCTCCTACCAAGAACCTAAAAGCATCTGCATCATCAAGCCAGCTTAGCAGTGATGGTCCACAAGGTGAGAGGACCCCTCTACTAGTTTCTAACTCTACTTCCCCATCAAATTCAGGCACATCTGATGAAGTTCCTGGAAAAGAGCCTGCCATGGACGTCAGCCCTCCATCAGTCATCAATGACATTAACAATGAGAAAAAGATTGAACTACCCTCAACAACGTCCTCTGTTTCCAAGGGTTTGCCAGCTTGAAAGAGGTAAGCCTGATCTCACTTAGGAAAATGGAGGGTGATGAGGGTAATCTCAAGGCTTCACTCATATTCTTGCACACAAAATTTGTAGATCGTGTTTGTAGACAAATTTCTATTCATATTCTTGTAGCTCAGAACTAGTTCATAGAGGTCATTGATAGCTTATGGTGATTTGTAGGCACACACAACTGAGGAATTCTCAGGATGCTAAAAAACTTTGTTGGCAAGCCAGTTAATTGAATACTCAGGATCTAGCTAGCAGTAGCTAGACATGCAAGATACTGGGCCTGTAATTTGTACTGAGATATCATCAAACTAGAAATGTGTGCAGGCACATATGAGGAGAAAAAGAGAAAAAGCCCCCAAGTGCTGCTCAGTGTCACTGAAATCCTATTACAATTGCTTGATTCTCTTTCTATCTCTTGGGTGTATCAGTTTGACCACAATCTGCATGAACCAGATGTTTCATAAAGGTTCAGGCTCTCCATTCCTGGACTGATAATAATTTCATAACAACGGTCAGGAGAGACCCTTCCATTATTATGGAAATATTCCATGCTACAAGTTATAGCAAGTGTTATTACAATACCCATTTGCTATTCCATGGTGTTGGTCTATAATACTTTGGCAATGACCCATGGTATGGCAAAAAGGCCATTAACATCATTGGCCATAACCCATGGTATGGAAATATTTCTACAAGAAGGGTTGAGATGCCTCACCAGAGGAGCATGAACTATTGACATAAACTGATCATGCACTTACCTTCTTCAGTAAGTTAAATATTTGCATACGAGTGTCAAGTATTTCACCAGAAATACACTAGTAGGAACCCTAAACCCTAAACCCATGTCTATGCTTATCTAAATTATTCTAGGGTGAATTCTATTTTTACATCCCCTCCCAAACCTCTTGTCATTTAAGTCCCCTTCTAATTGTGATATCTAGTTGATGTCAAACAAGGGGTGTGTCACATTGTGGCCTTGCCATGTACATTAAAAAGTATCTTAAGGCAAAAGAAGAATTATGGAAACTCAAATGTTTCACCGTGCAACAACATAATCTTCGAAACATCCTCTAAAAGTAACCAAAATCCTTCAACATATTATAATTCTATAACTAATTTCAAGTTTCAACACAGGCCAAAATATCATCTTTCAAAAATCCTTGTATAAAAATAGACCTATTACCTAGAAGCCAAAATCCCTTAAGCTATAATATTCTATAATGAATCTAAACACAATATCCCTTGCCTTGGTAGGTAAGCCCAACATAATGAGATCCTCTCCTATGTCTACTGTCCAATTGATATTACTCCACAAAATTGAAATAATAACTCAAGGTGTCAAGCATACATTTGGTAGACATGTTTGATTGTTGCTTCTACTAAATTTGAATCATCCTAAATAACAATCTCATGTTTTTGAATTTCATCTTATTCATTGGGTTGGTTAGTATATTCTCTTGTTGTGCAAGTGGAACACAAAACAATTGAATTGTCCCCACCATTATCAAATCTCTCACAAAATGGTACCTAGCTTCAATATGTTTTGTTTTGCCATGGAACATAGGATTGTGTGTCATGTGTAGTGAACTTTGATTATCACGAGGAACGGTAATGTGCTTGATTTCAACAATTCCCATTTCAATCAATAATTGTTCAATTCAACCGCTTTCTTTGCAACCTTTTAGATGTGCATAGTATTCAACCTTAGTTGAAGACAAAACAATAGAATTTCATCTTTTTCTTGACTAAGAAATTGGATAACCCACACCAATGAAAAGATACCATGTTTTTGTTCTATGTCAGTTGTAAAATCTACATATGTAAACCTTAAAATAGACAATGATTTCCCAATATTTTCGTAATTGATGGTATCCTTGAGGTATTTGAAAACACATTGAGCAACAAGTAACTGTGGGACTTAGGGTGCTTGCATGAAATGGAAATATAACTAATGTCAAATATGATGTCAAGACATGTTTGTGTTCCATGTAAGAATTTCCCAACTAAAGTGTGATACTTAAGGGGATCTATGGTTGGAATATGCATCTCATTGAGGGGTGTTGAAGCTAGTTGTAAAACAATCTAGCAATCTTATTTCACCCAAACTTTTGATGAATTTTTTATATATTAAAAAAAATTATACCTTCAAGTCAAATTAGGTATTGAACTACAAGGTAGTATGACAATGAACCAAGAAGAGAAATCTTGAAACTATGGGAGTATTTGTCTTGGAATTGTTTACGAAAACAAATGTTGTCTTTATATGATAGGACATCATCAACATATAAAAGTGGTATAATGACGAGCCCTGGTCAATATGGAAATAAAGGTTGTGGTCATGGGCACATGTGACACCCTCAACACAAAAAGTAAAAATTTATGGTGTCATACCATGCATATATGTGGATATTGATGGAAGCAATAGATGGCCTTTTTAAGGAAAAGTAAATAGTGCCAAACTAGGTCCTTCGTAAGCACCTTCAACTTAAAGGTAACACCGAGGAAAAATAATGTTAAAAACTCACAAAGCTACTTGCTTAACTTTCTTATTGTACTACAACTACTCAAATAATTATATACACAATTGCACATGAAGGTGAAAAAAGTTCCAATTACCACTAAATAGCAATACTACCTCCTACCACCTATCCATCATCTATTCACTTTACACTATCGTTAAGGCAATAAACTATGTAGCCCATGTGAAAAGAAAACAAGAAAAATAGTTTTGATAAAGGTCGTAACTTTACCCTAAAATAAAATTATCACCAAGGCAACAACTTTTGCAACCTTCTAAAGTGATGTAACATCCCAACAATTACATACCTTCATAGCAATACAATAGTAATAGCCCATTTTAATAACTATCAATTACCTAATAAGCTAGAAAGTACAAGTCGAATACACATCTAGAATCCAAAGTCAATAAAAAGAATAAAAACACAACCAATATTTATCAAACAAGCCTACCACAAAAAATACATAAGGAGAAATTGTTCCCCCTCCATTTAGTGAAACATTTCTCGTCACAACAATGAACAACCTACAATTGGAAACAAAATCAAAACTCCCTCGCTCCCCCCCTCCAAGGTGGTATTCCAAGAGAGAAAAAAAAAGTTCCATACCAAGAAAAAAAACAAACAAATAGAAGAAAAAAGAATGAGAGGAAAAACAAAAAACAAAATTCACATTTGAAAAGCAAAGAGCAAGAAAGAGATAAAATAAGAGGCCTTCATGTTAGGCCCTAAATCCTCCCTAAGTTTATACCCAAAAAAAACACCATTAGAAATCTCATTAAACTAATTGGTCCTTCTAGATTCTCTTAGAATTACCTCCTACCTTCTAAGCGATTAGTTAGTCAACAACCACCTTCTAAAAGGTAGATAGTTGATTTCTTGCCTACCTTCTTTAGAAATTAATTATATTAGTGGGCCTTATCCCCCAAAAGTGGAGATAACAATTATTAATAATAAAAATTGTCAAAATGCCACTTAAATAACTAACCTTGCAGGTAAAAAATAACAAATTAACTCAAAGTTAACATGTGACAAACCAAATATTCCTTGCTTGGAATCACAAATCCTTTAGCTTGAATAACATAAACTTCATTTGAAAAGGTTTTTTGGAGGAAGGAGCTATTAACATCAAGATGGAAATTTTCTCAACTACACAAGTCAACATTGTTACAACTAGGCAAATTGAGTTCTACTTAACTACAAGGCTAAAAATGTCATCATAGTCAATGCCACTAGTCTACTAACACCCCTTTGCTACTAATATGGCTTTCAAAATTTTGACAACACCATTAACTCTTGTTTTGGCTTTAAAAACCCACTTGGTTTTGATAAGGACAACATTTGGGGGAAGGTTAATCAACACCCAAATGTCATTATCATTAATAGATTCAATTTCTTGACGTATAGTTTGGTGCCAATTAGGATGAGCCAATGCTTCATGGGTGCTTGAAGGCTTGTGACTAAGCTCACAAAACCATTATACTTGGAAGGAAAGCTTAGGGTATGACTTGATTGTTTAAAAATTGAAAGTGCATGTTGAGTTTCTAGTAGTTTGATGGAGACTTCAAAAATATTTCTTGATTATTGAGATGGGAATGTAGATTAGGATTAATGACTATGAAGGGTAGACTCTTGTTTTCACATGTTAAATAGACTATTCACATTGTCACTCCTATGATTAGGCATTGGTAATAGATTTTTAAAGTTAGAATTGGTAGCCACCTTAAAAGTGCATGATGGTTTGGTAATAGTTATATTGAGTGGAAATTTCATTTGATCAAACTTCATGTCTTTACTAATAAAAATGCTCCTAGTTGTTGTGTGGAAAAAATATATGTTTTATTTTAACAATCATTCCCCACCATGACATAAGGGATATATTTATTTATTTTATTTGATATTTGTCAAAATGAAAAAAAAATTTACATTCAAATATGCACAAAAAAGATAAATCTTTAATTTAATTCCAAAAAAAGTTTTTTTAGGTGTGATAAGGCTATTTGCTTGAACGGGAAAAGGTTCCCAAGAAAATTAGCACAATTCATTGTTTTAGCCCAAAGACTTTTCAAGACATCAAATTTCATCATCATACTCTTAATCTCTATAAGTAAAATTCAATTTTTCCATTGTACACACCCATTTTGGTGTGAAGGATGCACTTGTGTCAGTTGACAAGATAAGCCTTTTTTCTCAGGAAGCTTATGAAAATTTGTCACCATAATCAATTATGAGAAATTTTACTCATTTTCCAATATGTGTTTTAATTGTGTGTTTGAAAACTTTGAACATCCCCCAAAAAAAAATATTTTAACTTAAAAAAAAAACACCCAATACTTTTGACTTGTATCATTAGTTAGGAAATAACATAATCCAAAAAGGGACATGGCTAGGAAAAGACCACACAAGCTTGCATGTAGAAGATTTAAGATTTGTAATGCTTTAAATTCACTTGCACACAAAGCATGCGTTCTATTGTGTTTTCCTTCTTGGCAAGCATTATACAGACTTTGATCTAGTCTTAAGGCTAGCATGCTTTTCACCATTCTATTTTTGGAAGGAAATGGTAGAGTGTGTTGATTTAGGTGTGGAAGCCATTTGTGCCAATGTGCATTATTATCATTCTTGAATTGGTGTGTGAGAATAAAAGCTTCTAGTGATGGAAAAAACACGTAAAGGCCATTTGCCAAATTTGATGGATCAAATCCATCAAATGGCCCATACATCCACAAAAGTTACATGGGCCAATTTGGCAAGGTGTATGAATAGACCCAAAGGAAGAGTCATGATGTTGTCTAAGGTGTGTTATTCAATTACTCAACAATTGAGAATGTGGTTCTTGAAGCATACAAGAAATGTTTCATTGTCTTCTTGTTGCTTGTTCTTTATGAGCATTTGATTCTCTTCAAGTAGTAATGGACTTGATAATTCATTGAGTGACAAAAGCACTTCTTCTCCACCCAAAATCCACACAAGACCATCATGGAGGTGGAAGATAATTAATCATGCATTCAACGCTTTCTCTTTCCTAAACAATCTTATCCCTACTAGCTAGCATGAACTTCATATTTCTAATCTTCTTGAGATAATTCATGATCATTCCCTTAGCAAGTATAATGGAATTCATCTTATGTTTCATATACAACATTAACCTAGCATTATTTTGATTGTGGTATTGGACTTTCAAAAAATTCTAAATCTACTTGGGATCCTATAGGTGAACAACAATTCCTATGATGTCATTTTACAAAGAAAGATTGATAGTGGTTTATTGTTTGTTCTTCTGTTGTTCTATTTCATGTAGTCCAACTATTGTTGGAATTGTTTTATATATATATATATATAGGTTGAAATCCATCAACAATGGCTAGAAGGTTAATGTGTATCCAAAGATCCTTTATAAGTAAATATTTTCAAGCTTAATGTTCCACGCATTGTAGTTTACTATGTTAGCAAGCTTCCCTAATTTAAATATGGTAAAGGTGTAAGCCTCCCTTATTCAAATATGTTACTGTCTAGGGTACAAGTTTCCCTTATTAAGATATCACACTATCTAGCGCCATGTTGCAAGAACATGAAAAGAAAGTGAAGTTTTTTGAAAAAATTTGACATGTATCACAACAAATAGAATGCCACCTTTGTATATGTAAAAATATGCACTACAATATCACTTAGCATGCATGCACAGACACTTAACTACATTAACAAGACTTCATAGCAAATTTTCCATGAGAGCTTGACTATGACTGCATGACACAATTTGAATATAGCAACTTTGCTACACTATTCCACACATGGCTACACACCAACAATTTACTATTAAGAGCTATGTTGCATTGTTCTTGACAAAATGACAACAAATAACTTGAGTACAAAAGTTGTGCTACATGATTTCTCACTCTGATACCATATTGACATAAAATGATTAGGCACTTACCTTCTTCCATAAGTTACATATTTATATTTTGAATGTGTTAGGTATTCACCAAAAAGACATTAGTAGGTTATGGGCAAGATGACAATTGAATGTAACGAGCTGATTAGCTAACTACTTAGTATTCTAATCTTTAACATAAATTAGTTAAGGTATGCATGCCTATGTTTATCTAAATTACCCAAGGGTGAATTCTATCAGAGCACAATGGCTTTTGAGAATATTCTTCACAACCAGGGGATCAGAATCCCATGATGCTAGAATATTCTCAAATGCTCGAACTATCTGATTATAAAATATTCCTATTACCAGGGTCAAAAAACCAGGAATCTGTAAGAATATTCCATACGAATATTCGGGGTCACCTATATTTGTTGTGAAAATACCCATGTTTGACGGTTATTAGAGATGATGGTTATTAGAACCACTTTGATTATAACCAACAGGGTCTGCCGGGCATGCCCTGAAAAAAACTTTATTTTAGATTTTTCTTTTTGTCTTGGATACTTGACTGGGAATGCGAAAATGCAGCTTTGTCCTTGAACCTGGCAGCAGTGTTTTTCTTATGAATTTGTGATGTAATCAAAAGTGGTGATCATCTATAAGAAGATTTTAAATTCATCCATAAGAAGATTAAGCCAAATCTGGCTACAAGCATAAATTTTTTTTAAGTCATTGTTTATTTTTGGCTACTTACTAGAACCAACTATTGAAATTTGATGATGCTTATTTCTTTATTTCTGATCATCAAAACTCCCAAAAATCACTTCATTTTCAATTTGACATTTAGGCAAAAAAATTGCCAGTTAAATAAAAAAAAAGGCTGCCTAGCCTGCTTGCTGCTGCTGTTGCTTTGTTCCTGGGAATATGCATAGAGACTTTGAGACACTTTCATCAGCCTATTTTATTCCTCGGAATGCACAGCCTCCATCCAAGCCCTGCCCATTATGTTGGGTACGGTGTCTGGTGAGCCCATTAGGGCACATTTAGGATTAACTTGTTAGCCCATTAGGGTTAGCTTGGCCTAACGGGCTTGCCAAGCGACATACCTATTGTGCTTCCTAGTATCCATTACACACCCAAAGTGTGTACAATAAGACACAAAATTTGTGTGTGGGCAGCACCAATATGTGTCTGGTCATCACCCGACACATCTGAGTAGTTGGGCAATTGGGCAGTCAGGGAAAAAAAACAAGCAGACCGTGCTTTTGTACTGTCGGCAAGGAGGACTACCCATTGCTGATTTAATGTCCTCCATGATCATGACTTGAAGATTATGTCATGTAATGTGGTCAAGGAAATGACATAATCTGCCATCCCAGACCTTAAGCAAACATTCCTGCTGGTCACTGCCCTTTTCTTCAATTTTGTAATATAGCTGAAGTGATGATGTTCATCCATAAGAGGATTTAGCCAAATTTGGCTAATGTGACAGTAAAACAATTTAAACCTCCTTTTATATTGAACAGGCTACCCTATTGGAACTTACTTACTACAAGGGCTTTCAAGCCTAAATGTTATTTTATGTTATTAAATGTTATTATGTTTATAACATCTTCTCTGCACAACAGGGGTGGGATTATGGTATAGCAGCTCAGAAAAAAAGGCCCATTGAACACTGAGAGTACTAATCATGGCCAGACCTTCAAATTGATGAATGAAAGGATTAGGGTATATATATCTGGAATGAGGATTGAGATTGTTTAGGATTGTTTGAAAGAAAGTTGGATTATTTTAACCACCATCTGATCTGGGAGAATTGTACCAGAGTCACCAATGTGAATCCTAAACCTTAAACCCATGTGATTCCTAAACCCTAAACCCATGTCAACCCTAAACCTACCACATGAAGTCATATTCTTGTGAAGATAATTGTTGAATTCATCATTTCTGTTCCTCATGCATTCCATGTTTATGAGGATGTGTGAGTTGCACATACCATATGGTGATGGATTATAGTTGTTTTCGTAGTTCCTTTCTTTTTTATTACACTTGTACTTCAATCATGTGCAAAAAAGTCAATTAGTTTCACTTGTTAAATTACATTATGTTTCAACAATCTAGAGGTTAGGGTACTTCACCTTTTTTGTGGATGGAAACAAGCAAAAGGTCCAAGTCTGTGTCTCATCTATTTTTCAATGCTCATCATTGAGACTTTGAACTATTTTGTTTTGTTTTTTTTAATCTTCTTTTAAACATGGTTAGTGTGTTTCATCGTGCGTCCAATAAGGTTGCTCAAGTATGATACTCAAACATGGAGCTCAAGGCTCGAAGCATGGATATGTGAAGAGCAATGAGATGATGCAAGAAATTGTTGCTTTAATACATTTCTTAACAATTCACACAAAGAATGCCATTGCATGAGGTGGAGGCACCTAATATCATCAGTGCACCCTAAACCGCACTCTACATGTGTCCTCTATTATTGTTCAAACCTTTTGGGAATGTGAGACTATAATGATGAGTGGTTTGGGGATGTTTTAAAAGCCACCCAATATGGCTCATATTTTGATTTTTAAAAATAAAGGTTCCTTGTTTAAGATCATATAAATTGTAATTTAAGAGGACAACCTCCCTATTTTGGGTGGCTTAGTGAGTGATTTACAGATAGGTACCCAAATTTTTAGAAGCTAATTTTTCCCATTCTCCACATTTTTTTCAAATTCAACTCATTTAAGATCTCAATTTGAGCACATGTGATTTCGATTTTAAGATCCTTGTTTGATCATATTAAAATTTCTCTTTTGAAGGTATTAGGATCCTTGTTGAATCACATTAAAATCCTCATTTCAAGATTTTCGGGTATTACACCACCATTCAAAAGGGAGTCTATTGATCATCATTCAAGAAGCCCTTAAGATTTATTTTTTCAAATTTTCATAACTAATTGAAAATAAGTCAAAAAAATTAACTTCAACTTGGGTTGAATTTCAAAATGTCTTGTTTTTAAGGGGGGAAAATGTATAAAAGAAAATTGAAAGTTGATTTACTTAGACTACTTATTCTAACAATTTTACATGCCTCTACCTTAGATATGATAAAAGTTACAAAAATAATTCAAACTCCATAGAACTAAAAAAAACTCAATTTTACAAGATTTAGTTTGAAGTGCCTACAACCTAAGTGAATATGATTATTAGAATAGATGGATATGGCATGTCTATTGGGCAACTTGTCATGTCAATTGCATGTATGCACCTCCCTCCATGCATCTGGGACAATTTTCCTCCTATGACATTTCAAGGTTAAGGCCATCAAAGTTCGATAACATACCTTCATTGTGTACATGATATTTGATGTTTGTAGCAATTTGTAAGTTTGTAAAATTGTGAAAAAAGTTATGGTATATTTATGGTAGTATATTGTGTTCATATTAAGTAGTTGTATGGAACCCCAAAGTTCAATTTTGTTTTCTTTTTGTGATGGGCAACTTTGATTGGCCCATAAAAAAAAATTCAATCAAGCTTTGGACGGTCCTAAAATAGATATGGTGCAATCTCTTCTTTTGTCTATTTATATAGGTTACAAGAGTGCAACACAGGCCAAGGGATATGAGATAAAATGAATAACTACTGTAGCTATATTTTGTGTTTTTGGACATGTAAGGAACACCTTTGATTAGACATCCAAGTGATTGCTTTGATTGGATGAATTTCTTTAAAAATCTCATATCCCACATTCACCTCCCAGACCTTCCCCAAAAAGAAAAACCTATATTTCATCCCTGCACTGAAACTCTCTCCCCCCTACCCCTCCTCCTCTCCACCGTCATAAAATTTCTCCATTACATCATATTTATCATCAATTCGTACACAAATTAATTTATTATTACTACTTTTCATTTAT
>Ga0116227_10006130_pt1 | contig 24645 bp, 19 predicted proteins | sample S1TSphgellanicum_FD_89693 | JGI IMG/M metagenome (GOLD analysis project Ga0116227, IMG submission 89693) | Host-associated microbial communities from peat moss isolated from Minnesota, USA - S1T2_Fb - Sphagnum magellanicum MG | ecosystem: Host-associated > Plants > Peat moss > Unclassified... | reverse complement strand
AGCTGATGAAGTCAGTGGGGAAGTTGTGATAGTTAAGTCACTATCATACATACTGCTGTTGATGGTCCCTGAACAGGTGTGAGACTGGCACTTTTGTTCATACCGCTAATGTGTTTTTTGTTTTTTGTTTTGTTTTTTGTCTCCCCTTGTTTGGTTCTTTCTGTGGCTTCGTGAGGAAGTGTTAGCCTTGCTGTTTCTTCTTCATCGTGAGAACGGAGATTTCTCTATTCTTATGAAAGATATTGTTTATTCTCTGAGTGGATGTTTGACTTGTGGTTGTTCAAACCATTCCTTGATCTCTTCTCTTTTTCTCTATTGTTTAGGATCGGGTCTCCTTTATTTCTTCAGTTATATCTTACATGGACATTTGTAGTACTAATTTGTATTTTTGTTTGTAAAAGGTACTATGTTTTCTTTCTTTCTTTCTTTCTTTCTTCAGTTTTCTTTGAGCTGAATTCTCCAGTAGGTACATATGAGGTTTTCTGAATCCTCAAACTTCATTTCTTTAGTAAGGCTTATCATTTTAGTGGTAAAAAGTGTGGCATACATCTTCCTCTCCTTTGTGCTGTTTGGAAGTTCTGTAATAACCTGATCAAACCAAGATTTATTTGTGCGGCCAGTTCAACTTCTCCCACAGGTGTTGCTAATTGGCTCAGTTCTTTTTCCAGAGTTATACCATATGTGGTCAATGACCTTTGGGTGTTAAAGCTCAGAATGGCTCATGTTTTCCTTCTGTTAGTTGGACTCTGAACGACTAATTGCACAGTCTATTGAGCAAGTTTCTACCTCTTTTCATATGAGTGGCTTTTTGAAGCATCTCTCGAAATCTGGCCCTGTTTTGCTCAGAGATTATTGCTTGTTCTTAGGTTTGTGGATGATCTTGTTGTCTGAGACTTTATGGAGTTTGATGTACCTGGACAAAAACTCATTTGGCAGCAGCATAGCCAGAAATGTATTGTGAGTTAAATAGTACTCCTAATGGCTTCTCTTGTAACTTGGGTTTAGCAATAAACCAAAGTCCTCAAAGTGACATCTTTGATAAACATTCTCAACCAGATGTGTGTATTGACATCATACATATGCCTGGGTGTTCCTTCCAGTATCTCTAATCCTGCTATGTTGGCCCTTATTGACTATCAGTTTTACATGTTCTTGAGGATTTGAAATTCTAAATTTTTCTTCTTTTTCTCAGATGGGCAGTCTTATTGTCCTTCGAAAGAATAAACACTACCCTCTTAAGATTCTCTTAAAAGGGGACTAGAGACTTGCTCAATGAAGAGAAATTTCTTTTTTAGAATTGCAGCATACAAGTCTCCTGCATATAGTCTTGTAAGTACCGAGGTTTTGTTAAGCCCAATTGGTCCTTGGTCATTTTGTCCCTGGGGTATATCATGGATGAGTCTTTCTGTTGCTTCCAGACTTGTGACAGAAACTTGCTACACTGGCTAATGGTTACACTGGTATATAGGCCTGTGCCTAGCATCAACAATGGTATCAATACCTGTACCAAGGACCCCACCAGGCTGGTATCACGTGAGGCAGTAGCAGCCTGATACAAGTAGCAGCCTGGCAGGGACCCTAGGTGATACCAGTCTTCTACCAGTTTTATACCAGTTTCAATACCAGGGATATACCTGCCTCATACCGGCCAGAAATCAGCCTTGAACTGGGCTAGTATGAATAGTTTTTGAAAGTACCCAATACCAGGATGAGACTGGTACAATTTTTTTGAAGTACCCAATACTAGGAGCAGCTGGTATGTTCAAAAGTTGATACCAGAACCAACACTGGTCTATACCCACAGTAAGGGGGCTGCTGATGAAGTCAATGGGTAAGTTGTGACAGACAAGTTGCTATTCTGCATGTTACTGTGTTGATGGACCCGAAACAAGTGAGAGACTGTCAATACTGTTCATTCTGCTAGTTTTATCATTTCTCTTCATTTGAGTTCTTCCCTTCGCTTATTCCCAGCTCTTCAGTCTTTTATCTGGGAGTTTTTCTGACTTAAAAAAGGAAATTTTTTTTGCGTGGGCCTGGTCTTCCTGGTTTACTTAATAGTTAGTATGGGGATTTCTCAATATTCATGAGAGTTATTTCATTAATGTCTTCAGATCTGAAATTCTATAAAACATATTATCTGTTCATCTCTCCAACTCTATTCAGGTTGACTCATATTGTAAGTATGGAGAAATTCTCAATACTTATCAATATAGTAATTATTTTTATTTCAATGCAGGACCCGAATGCAGACATAAATGAGATGTTTGATATGGTTGAACAAGTTGCCTCAGCTCCTGCAAAATTTCTGACAAAGTTTCTGAAAAGATAGAAGGTAATTTTCTCAAACTTTTGAGACGTTTTTACTGCAATAGACAATGTCCCTGGCTGTGAACTTACACTTTAGAACTGCTGGGGAGGAATGTCTAAGAAAACTAGGCATTATGGGCTTTATTCTTTTTGTAGTTGGAGAACACTAAGGCATGTGAGAAAGCTTTAGAAATTGCTCTGGAATTGTGCTTTAGGATACTTCTGCCATTTAGATTCTCTGACATAGTTGGTGTTTGAGTCCAGAACATCCCCGAACATGGGGAACCCTAAACCCTTTGACAATATACTTTGGTTTTAAAGTTTCAAGTAGATTGAGGAAAAGTCTTCACCTAAGATGTTACAGTGAATCTTGTTGTTGGGTTTTTTTTCTTGCAAGATAATCTATTCGAGGTAATGACCATTGGGAGGACCTTATTTTTCACTTGTTGGATTTCACAGTTTCTAATGATGGAAAATAAGGGAAATTGTAACCTTGGAATATTGGAGGTTTGTGAAAATTAATGGGTCTTAGATGATGCCAAAATTGAAGGTTGATTTTTTTTTTAATTCCAATAATTATAGCAATGTTTTTGAACTTAATAACCAATTTGATGGACTTTCTATTGTTTGCTTTTTTTGGGTGCCAATTTTTGTAAGGCTCAGCACAATAGACCCAAATGTTATTATCATTCCATACTAATATTAATTGTGCTAAATTAATTTCTACATACATAACCATAATACCCATTTGTATTTTAGCTCATTATCTTTGCCTGTAACTAGCTTCTCTGTTTAGTTTGGCTCTAGAGAAACTCATTATTTGGATAACAAAATTTTGAAATGAAAATAAATAAAATCAATTGAAAAATTGTCCATAGTATGAAATTTGAAAGAAAATTAGCTAATTTTCCAATTGCAGAGAATTTCCCATCATAATTAACATTATATTCATTAGGCAAATACCATAAGCAATTGCTACCAAGAAAGTACACCTGAAACATCTAATAACATCACACAAGCAATTACCAAAAGCAAATCCTCAAAATCAACTTCCATGCTGAGAGTGGTGTACTACAAACCCAAATACTTTTAAATCCAAAGCCTTCCATCACAATGGATATATATATGCACCAGAAATCAATGCCTTATCCTGATATATCAATGCTTTTCCATTTATGCACTGTTAAGACTTTTCTTCATTTAACCTTTCTTTTGCACACCTCACTTCTTTACATGAAGTCATGTTTCAAAGTGTGTCAATCCTCTTTGTCCATCCTGTTCAAGACAATTTTGATAAACACTTCCTCAGATTGATTTCACCACCAAATCTTAACAGGATATCAGTAAGGAAATGACCTAAGAGAAATTGGATTTGGATAGACAGTGCATGTGTAGCTTATTCTGAATTGCATGTGAAGAGTTCAGACATGATGCCATATCTAGCTAAAGCAAGAATGAAATCTTTGCTTTCTTGGATTTCTACTCACTCAACACAGGTGCCAAAACTTATACATCAAGAAAAGAGATCCCATGAGGTCTAAAGAGCAGAATGTAATTTGGCTCCCTGTTCTTGTGATATTAAAAGCCCCTTCGCTTTCCCAGCAGTAGTAGGTTTGATGCTTGCAATGCCAGTGATTTCCCGTCCTGTAACAAGTACATTAACTTCATATGTTCCCTCATATGTGTAGATGGGCTCCAAATCACAAAATGCCTGCATGGTGACCATCATTTCAAGTTCTGAGTTTGGGTTCTGGATCTACAGAGTATCATTCCTGAAATGCAGACATCACACCATTGTGATTGCATTTTCATCTCAAAGACAATAATAAGGTCTCACTTGAATAAGCAAACTGCCCTTATGTGATTGCTCAAAAGTACTTAGGCAAGGGACTGACCTTTGCAACAAGAAAGTCTGACAAAATTCCATTGCCACCCAAAAGCTCCCGTCCCAATGCCACTGTCTCTCTTGCTCGCAAAGTGTTCCAAGCCTTCAGAACCAAAAAGCTTGACACATGTTACACCCTCAGTGTGCTGCTGATTGATACATCAAACCCACAGCCCTGAAAAGCTGAAATTGAGGCAGTAATCCTTACTCCTGAATGAAAAGTATAGTCATGCTAGTTGCACAAATCAGGAGTACAATATTCATGTAACTGCTAGGAATTGTGAGGTTACACCTAGACCTCAGACCTTGCAAAGGCTTGCTTGGCCCGGAGTCATTTTCCCAACTTCATAAAGCTTGCAAAGTCGCCAACCGAGGAGTGACATTGCCTGAATGTTGGCAAGCATGCGCACCAGCTTTTCTTGACTTATCTGAAGAGCTGCCAGTGGTGCTCCAAACTGCTTCCTTTCTTGTAAATACCTGCCCTTCCCACTCCTTAATAATCAATCCTACTTCTTGACAATCAATTTCTCAGAACATTGTCACATAAAGAGCAGGGGCTGCATTGAAGATATGATGACATTGTCAAGTTGCAAAAACTGAATCTCAATACTGTTTCAAATCAAGGTCTGTGTGGGTCTCACAGAGTTGCAAAGAAAAAGTGACCAAGAAGAACTGTTGTGGAGAAAAAGTTCAACACCAACAAACTGAGTCATGAACAAGTCCACAGAAACAAATAAAAGGCCATTACCTGTGGCACACATCATAAACACCCATGGAGATCCCAATAGGCTGCCATGCCACCATGATACGTGACACTGCCAATACCTGCCCAGAAACAACCGAAGTATTGATCAAAACCTTTTAACAGGCCAACATGGCAAGGTATCAGGCAAAATACAATCCTCAGATTCTGAGGATGCCTCCTACACTAGGAAGACATCCAGATATGTTTGGAAGTCTCCAAAATTTTGAAACCATCAGGTGGTGGTCTTCTGAATAACCTGTATTAGCATTAGTTCCACAAAGGCTAAGCAGTCACTTTCTGGCATTTCATATGGTGGCATACAGCTTTACGGTCTAGGCTAATGTGTCATATGGCTTATGCCATGAGATGACATAAAGGTCAGGCAAAGTTAAAACACATAATGACACACCTCAAATAATTTACAGTCCAAATCTCATTTACCTTATTGGTATCTTGAAAGGAGTTGATACCAGGTAGGCGGTCCTCATCAGGGACAAATACATCCTTCATAAGAATGTCACCATTCTGCACCATCCTCAACCCTATTTTGTTCTCGATCTTGGTTGCCTTGTAACCAGGTGACCCTTTTTTGACAATAAACCTTGCAATTTGTACCCCAAAGTTGTCTCAGGAAAAGCAAGATTTGTAGACTTGCTCACTTCAAAAGATTGTCAGTGTACAAGAAGTGAAGGCCAAATTGCTAACACGTCATGGAACTATACACTAGGAGACAGAACAAAAGTTTGATTGCATGCAATAGCACTGACCCATTAATCTGGTTCGTCCTTGTATTACGTGCAAAGATGATGGAAACATCAGCAAATGTGCTGTTTCCAATCCACCTCTTTTGTCCATTTAGTTTCCAACCTCCATCCACCTGCTCATGCAGCCCATTTCACTTACTCTCACTCTCATGATTGCACATTGATACAGTAAGTTTTATCAAATGGTCATGTACCTACAAAAAGTCACTGGGAAAGTATTGATAGAACACCTAGCCCATACCTTCACTGCTGTTGTGTTTAAAGAGCTTGCATCACTTCCATACGCAGGTTCAGTTAAAGCCTGCCATAATAGCAAGAAATGAGCAGCAATACAGTTTGACTGAAACCAGCTCATTTCCAGCAGTTGAGTTCATGCTTCTTGACTACAATTCACACATGTACACCTCATTCCCACTGCCTCAGGAAACACTCTGCAGCATAAATAGACAAATGGCAATTAAGACTGCATCCAAATAGTACCATTCTAAGATATGATGACTTTAAAGGTGACGTCCACAGACAACAGTTTCATGACAGCATTGAGAAGCTATGAAACATTCACCAACCTATTAGTTCATATATGACAATCAATATGTGCAACAAACCTGTCAGGTGAAAATGGCAGTATGGGGACTCACCCAACAGCCGACTGTGTCCAAATGAGCAAGGCCAGGAAGGTACTTCTGCTTCTGCTCTTCACTCCCCAACATGGCTGGAGGAAACAGCATAAACTCCCAATATCATAAACCACCTTCAAGCCCCTTCAGTAAAGGTCACATAACTCAAAGATGGACAGATAGCTCAAAAAATGACAGGCACAAACTAGACACATACATACCAATGGTGGTCATGCACAAGCTAGAGTGGACAAGAAGAAAGGTGGAACAGCTTGCATCAACTCGTGCAACCTCAGACATTGTCAAGGCACTCCCCAATACTGAAAGGCCTGGACATCCATAGCCCTACAACAATCACCTTTCAGTCGATAGGAACTTTGAACCTCATGCCAGACTGATCCACTCTAGCACGTCAATGACTGTACAGTAATAAAGTTGAGTGGAAAGCCTATCTAGGATGGCTCTCAACTATATCAATCTTGATAGCAATGTGCTGTCACAAACACTAGGATGCTGGGTTGTAGGACAGTGGACTCTGCTTCAAATCACTTAACATTAATGCCATTGGTCTGGTGATGTAGTTTCTACTTTCATATCTAACATTGAAAGCAGAATCAATATCCTTTATGAAATGCAATTCAAAGTGCGAACCTTGATCGTGCCACCAGCTACCATGAGGCTTGCTAATTTTGGAACCACTTCAAATGGAAACTCTGCCTTTTCCCAATACTGTGAAAACACTCAACCAAGGCATTAGAAACTCCTAGGCATCAGCACCATGCATGATATCTGTGACAGGAATCATAAGACTTTGACCGAAATGCCTGAAACCTCCTAAAAAAGAGAAATGTAAATGTTCAAGTGGTCATCTCAGATGTCTCAAAATAATAAGCTTCATGTTCCTCCCAATTATTACCTCATGTGAATTGCCCCATCTCAAGGTTGCATCAAGACTAGAGCAACTGTTTCAAGACAGCAGACTAACCTTAGCCATGACAGGTGCAATGTGTGTCTCCATCACATCTCTTACACGTTTACGTAGTGCCACATCCTCCGGAGACAACAAATCATCCAATTGGTAATAATCTGACACTGTTGCCACCAGCATCCAGGACCTTTAGACAAATGAACACCCAAGTCCAGTGTCTTTTGAATTTTTTCAAAAAAAATCTAGAAAAGATATTTGCTACATGAATGAAGTCTGCAGTAACAAAAAGACTCGAATCAGAACAAGGTACTCACTAGTTTCAATAACAGAAGGGGCTTTAGAAATTTGATTCCATACATGATGTTTGCACAAGGAGGAAAACTTAACTCACCAGAAGGAGGAAATATTGATGCAGGTGTTGCCTGTGGAAATGCAGTTGCTAGGTCCAACGCAGGCTGCCCTATCCCAAGGGTGGGCATGAAATCCAATTTCCCTGTTTGCCATCCCAGAAAACAATGGTGAGCAATTGATGCAAGCAATAGAGTTGTCTGTCTAATGCCAGTCAAGTGAGAGAACAAGGTGATAGTTTAGTGGAAGTTTACAAATCTCAAACCCCACATTCCAACATGCAACTAATTTCAAAACAAAGAGTTTTGCTCCAACACAAAATACACAAAGTAGATCCTCTTGTGAGAAAGTTCCATTTGTTTGAAATTGAGAGACTTCAAAATCTCCAAAACAAGCATGAAGCATGCATGGAGCTGTAACTCTGTGGTTGACAAGGTCCAAGTGCCCATGCTCACATGCAAAGTACACAGTCTAGGGGAACAGTAACCCTAGGAATGCATCATGATTGATGGTAGGATAGTGAAAAGAAACCAACTGCTTAAGGCCGTATAGAAGGTCTAATACGAATTTACCAACATGTGCTACTTGTGCGCGATGGTATCGTAAGATTTAAGCCATGGCGTTTTCACAGAATTGACAAAGCCAGCACAATAAATTCCTTTCCAGATTCTAGTCATAGGACGATAGAGTCGCAGTCTCATAATAGCAGAACTGCAAAGAAATCGTTGCTACGAAACGGTACATGCTCCTTCAATTTTCAAGGCGAACATCTCAGCGTTTGTTGCAATTTTGAAAACCGCAGTTTCTATGTTACAGGACAATTTGCAACATCACTGCGTTCGTTGCAATTTTGAAACCCGCCGTTCCTTTGTTACAGAACAATTTGCAGGTTCTCCCTGCGAGCGAGAGATTGAGTTCTTTATCAGGGTTTAGCAGGGAAGCACAAGGACATACGAGACTGAAGGTGTTGCTGGATCCTCGCCAGCCTATGCCCGCTCCTCTCGTCCATTTCCTCGGCACTCTGTTCCTGATGCACCATCGGTCCACACACCTGGAAAACACTCGAAATTCTTCTCCCAAAATAAACAGGAAAAACACCCCCAAATAAGTTCCCGAGCGCTTTGCACTCTCTATGCACAAATTCCAACAAAACTTCACGGCAGAAGTGCGCGCGCGAGAGAGAGAGAGAGAGACGGAGACAAGTGGGGATGTGTGCGTGCGATAGACGCGACAAGAGAAGCGCACAAGAGAGACCAGGGCGCCGTTACCCCGTACCATAATTGGTGGGGAAAAAGCTTGGAATGTCTTGTAGTCAAAAGAAAAAGAAAAAAGGTTTATAACTATGTGTAATGAATCACACAAGATGTTTTTTTCATGTTTTTCAATATGGTATCAAAGCTATAAAAATTTCTTGGAACAAATTGCATAATAAGTAGGCATGTTTTTATAGTATATTAAAAAAAACCTAACAACATTACTTTCAACATAATAGAAGAATTGAATTACCAAAACAATTCCTCAATGCTTGGTCAAGTTGATAGCTTTGAACACAAAAGGATTGGCCTTAGTACATGCAACACATTCATTAAAATAATACATTAAAATGTTTCAAACAAAAATTGACATTAATCATATTCCACAATTTGATAGAACATATTTCCATGTTTGGAAACATAGATTAACATTATTGTTCAAAACATAAAAACTTTGGTCAAGAGTCAATGGGACTAAAACTAGTCCAATTGCACCTACTGCAGCAAGGGTTGTAACACTTCTTGTCAAAGGTGTAGGCAATATTAATAATTGGGAGGAACAAGATACATCAACAATTGTTTGGACAATAATGTAGTCTTTCATGTGCAATCAAAGATCAAGACATGAAGCTGGTTAGAATTAGGTTGTTTGAGTCCTTAGATGCATTTACCAAAATGTTTCTTAATGATAAGATGCAAACACTTAAAATGAGAGAGGGTGATAATGTAACAAAACATATACACAATTTTAGATCCCTTCTAAAACAACTAAGTGTTGTAGGTGCACTTGTTTCAAATGATGAAGTTATTCTTTCCTTAATGAAAAGCCTGCCTTTTAGTTTTCACTATCTTATAAGTTCAATGCAAAGGGTACCAAACCTTACATTACAATCTCTCGTTACTAATTTACTACAAGACGAAATTTTAATGAAAGCCTCAACATGTCTAATAGTACATCAAGTTTATATGTTGGAAAAAGACATTCTAACATATATAAAAAGTAGACATTAAAAATTTAACCAAAAGGTAAGGGGAAAGAAATAGAAAATGCCTCCACATCTTTCTTATTTTAGACCAAAAACAAAGAAAAACATGAAATGTTTTCATTGCAAAAAACTTAGTCATGAAGGTTTTGAAAAGAACATTAGGGACTAGGTGCATTCTAACGAAAATGTAAGCCATAATCAAGGCTAGGTGCATTTGAAAGAAATGTAAACCATAGCAAAGGTTCCAACAAGAACATGAGGTGTTAGATGCATTCTGAAAAGCACCTTTATCATAACCAAAGAATTGACACAAACAATATGGGTTAAGTGCATTTCGAAAAATAATGTCTACCAAAGCCGGTGTCCCAATATTGGGGATTATGATGTTGTTTATGGAAACACACAAATGTGTGTTTATTGTGATGCAAATTTGGCTCACAATATGGATGACCTCACATCCACATTAGGTTATGTTTTCTTATTGGGAAATGGTGGTATCAATTGGAATAGTAAAAAATAAACTCTCATTGTTATGTCATTAATAGAAGTTAAATATATGGCAACTTCATAAGCAACATGACAAGCAATGTGGTTCTCATCATTTTTTGGGAGCATTGGTGTTCCATAAATGAAACCCATTGTTGTATATGATGATAATCAAAATTGTATATCTTTATCAAAGAACTCAACATTTCATGCTTGCATGAAGCATATCAAGATTCATCATAATTTGGTGTGAGAGAAGAGTGAATTTTTTTTTGTTAAATTGGTGTATTGTAGCACAAAAAACATGGTTCTAGATATTTAACCAAAGGACTTTCTGCTAACAAGCATGAATATTTTTAACACTTGATAAATGTGATTAAATGTGTAACTTGATAGTTCATTTAGTGGAGGTATTGGATATCAACTTCCTACCAAATTACTTAAGTCATTTTTACCAAATTATATTATTTGAAATATTTGTGTTTGTTAAAGGTAGAAAATTGTCCCATGGATGTTAAGAGATAGTAATACCATCACTAGATGGTAGTTATCATCAAATAGTAAAAGAATCACATGAGAATTATAAAATGAAAGTAATTTTTAATGGTAGTATCGTCAATATAATGAACTATCTTTTGGAGGGTAGAATAATCAAAAGTTAATTATGGAAGAATTATAATAAAAGTAATATTAGTTATTAGAAATAATAGTCTAGTCTAGTTTACTTAAAAAGGTATCCTAGTAACTATTTAATTATTATAAGTAAATATCTTATTTATCATCTTCAAACCTTCTAGGTTAATTAGTCCAAATGAATAAGGGATGAATGGATTTCCTTTAACTAGGATGTGTGAAAGGGATTAAAATAAGGAGATTTAAGAGGATAAGGACTCCACCTTTGTGTGATGAATATCCTTCTTGGATTCCTTATATATCTTTTGAGAGGGCAAAATGAAAAGATTGCATTAGATATTGTATTAGAAATGGTATTTGATATTAGAGTTTTTAGGAAATCCTTCTCTTGGGAAGCAACATGTTTGTGGCATTAGAATAGAGTTGGAAAGTATGGAAGTATCTTGTATTTTGATTATTGCAATGGAAAATGGTTGAAAATATATCATATTGTTTTTAATTTGTTCTACTTGGAAGATGTTAGATAGTGGAGGAACATAATACATATTAAAATTGCATAATGTTTTGTTATGTTTTATGTAATAATTTTTTGTTTCTTCTACAAGAGCAATAGGATGTTCTTTCTTTGTGTTTTGTCTCAAAAGTAAAAAATACCTTCTACCATAGGATGATAGTTGCCATTAAAAAACAACAGCAAGTAGGTAGACATGAGATTTGAGGTTTACAGGGAAGGTAACATTGCTATAGATGATAGGTGACAACCACAAAGGGTTTGAAGGTGCTGTAGACAGTAAATAAAAACTACAAGAGGTCTGTAAACAATTGTGGGTCTTTTTCCAAGTCTATAGATAATGATAGGTGTAGGATAGTAGTTGTTGCAAGATAATGGTTGTTACATGATAGTAGTTGTTGCAAGACAATAGCTACTATAAGACAATAGTTGTTGTAAAATGATAGGCAAATAATAAACAATTCTTACTCTCATGTGTTTTCATCTTTTTCTTATTCCCTTTTTTATTCAATAACTTTTTTTCTAACAGTAACTAGGTTGCCAAATTCCATGATTTAATAATGTTACATGCACATATTTTTGGGATTATAAATATGTTAAGTAAATTTACTTAAATATTTCAAATTAAGTTTAATGTGAAATATTTCAATGCATGAAATGATGGCCTTGTCTGTGTGCTTTCTAAAGTAGGTAACACCTACATAAGGTGTTCACCTCCTATTTAAATTAAGCAAAAGCTCAAGGGTGGATCATAGGTTTGTAACAACATCTCTATGATCCTAATGTGGGTGGAAAATTTGTAATAAAAATAAGTGTTTTTATCCTCTATGTTCTCTCATCAATTTACTATTAGTTTCCAACATTAACGATGGTGACTAATTAATTAAACTAATAAGACTTATTACTATAATGAATTCCTTTTTTTCAAACCCCTAATTACTTGGGGTTAAATTAATGAAATTAAAGCTTTAAGTTTTTTTTTTTCATGAGTAGTTAATTGAACTAAAACTTATATCTTTTTTCTATTTTCCTTGGAAACCCTAATTTCTCTTATTATAAGAATTTTAGACACCTTGTGTGAATTTTGAAGTTCTTTATGTTTCTTGAGAAGCTTTAGTTATTATTAACCCCCTTTTTAGAGTTTAAAGCAAGGTTTTTTTTTTTAATTCCCCAATTTTGTGATATAGCTGAAGCGACAATTGTATTTGGCAGATTAAATATTCATATTTATGTCATGTCTTGGAAATGATTTGGTATTTTTGCTTTGGGCCATGGTGCAAAGTTTGTTGGTATAAAGGGTCACAAATGTTGCTGCCCTGGGCCGCCTTGGGTAATGAAAGGCCCTTGGTTCTAGCCTTGTGGTTGTATTTTTTTCCTCTTTTGCAAGAAGATTCTCTTATTTGCTCAAAAAATATTTTAGAAAACGGGCGACAAACTAGTCACCAGTTATAAATTGGTGGGACAGATCATTTCAAAAGTTAGTTCAGGCCCAGCTCCTTTTAAGTTAGCAAAGTACAGGCCAGAGTGAACCAGCCCCCATGACTGCACCAGTTGGCTGTTCTGTTCATAGGATGGGCTGCCTTTTTCCATCCAAGATTAGGTGTAGTGGCTAATTGCCCTGGCAATCCACAAGAGAAATTAGCCAAATTTGGCTATAGGTCAAAGAGGGAAAGTAGAAAAAATTAAGAATCCTGCTATATTTTGGCAACCTATTGTCCAAATATGACAACTTCTGAATTGTTTTTTTCCCAAAATCTGGCAACTTTGGTGCAAATTTTTCACAAAAATCCTTTCTATGAGTTGCAGTGGATTTCCCACAAAAAAAAAATACAGTTCAGAGCAATGCTTGACTGTTACAGAAGAAATAGTCAATTCTTCTATAATATTTATTCAGAAATTGGAATGGATTTTGAACCACAAATTGTGGTCACTGGACAAAAACATTCTTTGGTGTGAACACAATGTATATTTTACTCCTTTCAAAATTTGGGTAGTAATATGGTTTGTTGCAATTGCAAGACTTCGATGTTTTGTCAAAATTTTACGCAGTCTAGGTTATCACCCATCAAAACAAGGCACTCAAAAGATAGGATAGAAAAGATGCATGTGCTTGTGAAAGAAAGGTCATGCAATAACAAAGGCCCCTTGCATACGTGTAGAAACAGTCAAAAGTTCAAGCTTCGGTTTGATCAATGAGGAATTAGTCAAGTGGTGCTCTTTGGCTGGCTACACAATTGCTCAAGAAGATGCACTCAAGATTGGGTTTGTGTTCTGCTACTATAGAAAAAAGACAAGGCTGCCATGTACAGAAATACTTCTGTTTAGCCCAGTTGAGATTGGGTAGTTGAAATTGTACCCAGAAGAAGAATGCATCCCTATGGTTGATCTCCAGAAAATAATACCAAAAACTGCTGATGACAAGTAGAGGACTAGTGCAGCATAAATGTCCTTCAAGTGTCACCATGTCATCTGTTTGCTGTCTTCTGGGGTCTTCTTGTTGAGAAGGTTGTTGCATCACCAAAACAGGATGGATGTCTTGAGCAACGACAATGGGATCCGCTCAGGATTTTTTTTTTTCCCACCAAAAGGTTGCATTTGTTGGTGTACCTCTCCATGCCAGTAATCTGCCTGCAATGGAAAGCTGAGCTCCTATTCCTTTGACCTCAACTTGCAATTTGGAGATGACAGCTCAAACTGTAGGAGAAGCTGTACTGTACCAGCTCCTTGAAACTCAGCATCAAATTCTTCAATCCTTTCTGGTGCAGGAGAAAGCTTGTTCCAGGCACCCAGTGGAAACAAATGTAGTGTTCAAATGTATGGCAAGAAGAATTGTCTCCCAGCCTGATAATCCTAATAGTGATAATCTGCTCCAACTTAATGGGCACCTGTCCAATGCACATAGTTGTGAATCTCATCATAGAGCACAAGAATAAGAGCAGCTCCTGTTCCTCGCACCATGTTAGTCACTGCTCCTTTATAAAATGCCATAACCCCCTCAGCAGAGTAGATCTTCTTCCAGCAATCAAGTGTGCTATTATACATATTCTTCTCAAGCCCTGCCTGCATCATCATCCGCCGGCGCACTGTATCTAATGGGTAAGAGATCAAACCAGCTGAAGTGGTCACACCCTGAGCAATAAGCCAGCGTTTCCAAAAGGACAAGTAGGTATCCTTTGAGAAAAGATCTTTTGCAGTATCAAATCCCCCAAAGTAAACACTCCGGTGTACCACCATGCCTTGAACAGAGGCTGGGAAGCCACGATAGACTCCTCGAAGGCCATCCTTATGGTAAATAGTTTGGAGAAAGTGCAGAAGACCATGGAATTGGCGTGCCTTCCCACACCCAATGTCAGCAGCCAAGCGTGTATGTGCAATGTCTAATGGGTACACAAAAACCAAGCTAGTGCAACCAGCCATTGCACCTGCCAGAAAGTTGGCTGGTGCTCGGGACAGTGTTCCTACTTCGTAAGGTTTACCTGATGTCAGTAGCAACCGATAGAAGTCCTGCATGGATGATGACACACACACCACCCTTGTTAGTGTGTTGGATCACATTCCTAAACACACAAAGAGAAAAGTATCATTTCAACCCAGAACTTTCTTTGGGTTGTATCACAACTCCAGGTCTCTTCCAGAAGCTACAAAGGACATTTCCTCGTGTGCAGAGGATGAAATATAAGACTGCAATTCTGAAACAACTGCAATGAAGTTTGCACAAAAAACAATTGACACAGCTTGCCAAAGTCTCCAGCTGACAGACAGACCTTGACTATACTGGCGACAGAGAAGAAGATTCCAAAGTTCTCAAACACAAAGCATTCATGGAAAAAATAACCAAATGCATTACAAAATCAAACATAATATTACCACAAGACAAATCTAGAAAAAAAAACCCTATAACCAAAAACTACAAATCTGAGATGGCAGATCAGAGGAAATGTTACTACCCATCTTGAGGGTACAACTGTTTGAGATTGATGTTAAAGAATTTCACACAGAAGGCAAAAAAGAGAAACCCTTTTGGGACTCATGCAGATTGTGCAACAACTCTATTCCTCCTCAATTCTTCTAGATTGAGAAGAGCTGCAAGTGAAGAGAGAGAGAGAGAGAGAGAGAGAGAGAGAGGCAGGATGAGAACAAGAAGAGGCAGGCACCTTGAAACTGAAATTGATTGCCACTGAAGGGTAGTGACGAAGAATGCTGCTAGTATTTCCACGCCACAGAGAGACGATGCCTTCATTTCTGGCAATCCGCACAATGCAATCCATCAAGCCCTTGTAGCGCGGATGCTTACCATCCATGACTACCATGTTGCTGTCCTGCGTTTGGAGCAACAGTTTGGCCCTCTCTACCGGGGCCACCATGGTGTACGCCACTCCTCCCATGATGGCACCCATCATCAAATCTCGTGGGAAATCATGGGTCCATGTTGCTAAGTCTTTCCGCCACAGTTGTTGTTGTTGCCCAGCTTCTCCTTCTTCCTGCTGCTTCTTCTCCCGAACTTCTTCTTGTCGCGTTGCTGCTGCTCTCTGCAAATCTGGGGTTAGGGTTATGGAGGAGGTTCTCTGAGGGAGTGGAGAAGGCAGCAACGGCCACATTCTTATCAACTCTCAGCTGGATGTCGAAGCTCTTGTAAGACACTAATGAAGTCTAATAAAGTATAGGAAAGCACGAGCTGCTGCAGCGCAAGCCGCTGCGTTGCAACTTGAAGGGAAGTTTTGGCAAGGAAACAGGGTTTCTTTTTCTTATTCTTCTTCTTCTTCTTCTTATGCTCGTCATATCTGAACTTGTGGAAAGGAAAAAAAAAAGAGGGCTTCAAAACACTGGGGTCCTCGTCCTCGATCGTAACTTAAACAAAAGAAAAGCAAGCAAGCAAAGCAAAGCAAGCTCCTGAATGAGTCCCAAGGACCCACTCTTTTAAATCTAGAGCCAGTGACAAAACAATTGAGTGGTGGTTCTTTGTGAATTTTAACTGCAAACAAATTCTCGATTCTCGCTCGGAGAATGCAAGTGCGTGAGTTTGTGAGTGTTTCTTTCTTCCTTCTTGGTGACTTGCAAACTTCCATGGTCTGCAAAAAATATGCCACTTCTTTTGACTTAGACGGTCGTCGTCGATGTAATCTTTTCCGTCTTCTCAAGCAAACAAAGAAAAAGTCTTGAGTCTCAAAAACAACTTGTACTTTCTAGGGTTTCAAAAAGCGCAGTTTTTTGAAAATCTAAGGCATATTGGAGGGATCTTGGAGGTATCTTGTTTAGGGTAATGCCCCGGGGCTAGGGTGTTCCTGAAATAACAGGCCCCTGAGGCCGGAGCCTGAGGGCCGGTTATTTTTGGGAATGCCTCGGCCCAAGGGTGCTGAACGATAATGTAAAAATCAACAAATTTGTGTTGATTTAGAACAAAATTTACTTTTTTAATCAACATTTTTTTTGTTGATTTAGCACAATATTTACTTTTTTAATCAACATTTTTTTGTTGATTTAGCACAAATTTTACTTTTTTAATCAATTTTTTTTTGTTGATTTAGAAATAAAAATAAAAATTCCACGTGATACCCAGGTATCATAGGAAAAAGGGGCAAAAAAAAACCCCATGCAAGGGCCAGCAAGAGCAGGCTGGAAATGCCTTGGGGGATCTTATGCATAGTAAGCACTCCTCCAACTACACTAAGAATTTCTTTGCAAGTTTTTACAACAAACAAAAAGTAGTTCCGTCACCTGATGTTTTTTGTTTTCTCACTTTTCGGACAATGTCTGATCGATTGAAAGCATCCCAAGAAAGATCTTGCAGAAAATATCAACATGTTAATTAGATCATGGGTGGTGGTGGGCTCACAACTTTTTCTTTTTTTTAAAAAAAGTTAGCCATATTGATTGGCCCATCAGCAATTCTTTTGGAGCTTTGGGCATGCCCCCCAATAGAAGCACCTCTTTGGACCCACCCCAGTTGCAAAATAGAAATAAATGTGCATCCCTGGATGTCACCTTTTTAGTTTATATACAGGGGAGTTGAACTTGGGCAAACCAGGTGCTATTGGGAACATCTTGGGGAACACTTTGGGAATTTGGGAACCCTTAGAAAACAAGATGAAAACAAGGGAAAAGAACAAAAAATCCTTGTGCCCCAAACTCCCTCCCCTCCTCAAAAAGAAAAAGACAGGATCGTTCATGAGTGCATGCTGAGTCTTTCCATTGGCTGCATGAAGTTTCTCTTTCCAAAACTGTTTGTCACCATTTCTTGCATAGGCTTATAGCAGGGGCAGAATTTTGGGGACATAGTAGGAACCCATTTAAAGTTCCAAAGAAACCAAAAACCAAGTGAAAATGTGACCCAAAAAAAATTCAAATTAAAATTTTAGGGGAAAATATGACCTTTTTTTCACCCCCCCCAAAAAAAAAAGAATACGTCAACAGAATATTCCATTGTCATTTTTATTTTTGGCCTTTGTGTGAAAATTGGTTGGAAGTACTGGTTTGACCAAAGAGTCTGTTGTGACTCCGTTGTGATGGATGAACCCCAACTAAGTTGACAGAAACCTGTTTGTGGATGAACTCCAGCTGCGCCTTGGTAACCTATCCTGTGAAAAAATAGGTCATGTAAGTAGGTAGGACTATAGGTGGGTTACTAGGGAAGCAGATGTACATAGATGGTTAGTAGGTAGGTAAGGGCTGGTGGGTTATTAAGTAGGTAGCAAACCCAAGAACTGGGCTGACCACAATGGTTAGCTAGAAAATTGAACATCCAAATAATTCAAAAAATGGCCCACTAGCGAACATCACTCAATTAGTGACCGGTCAGTAATATCTTATAATCAAACAATTGATTTTTAAAATTTGTGATTGGGATTTTAAAACCTTCTAAAGATGGGGTTTGTGTGTTCATTTCAAAACTCCCCTATGCCAAAATATTTCATCCATTCATTTGCCTATAACACAATGGGTAATCACTTCTTGTAGTTAAAAAAAATTGATTGTTAGGTATTTTGATTGCCTATGCAAAATATTTCACCCCTTCATTTGCCTCTTTGTGTTTGACAATGAGTAATCACTCCTCATAGTAAAAACATATTGATTGTTGAGCATTTTTCACTTTTTGAAGCAAATTGTGCATGTGTGTTTGTTGTTGTAAACAAAGTTGTTTGGAGTAAACTTCACATTGTTTCGTAAAAGGAGGAGTATTATGTATGTATGAAGTCTGGCATGTCTAATTTAAAAATATAATCTAGTTGCACATGGAAGGATATGTGTTCCTGAGAGATTGGACCTTTTTTTTTTTATCTCCACTATTTTGGGAGATTTTATCTTGCTTATTTCAAATTTAAATGAAAGTTTGTAAATGACTACAGGAATGCCATGTGAGAGGTTACCTAAATCCTTAATTCGAACCTCCAATGTTGAAAGTGATACAAAAATTGGTGGACAATTGTCCCACTAGTTGGGAATCATGCTTTCATAAATTAACTAGCATTGAAAATTTATGGTTTAATCAAACCACAATTACAAGAATGACAAACTTGTGTAAGTCAGTTTGTAAGTTGGGTACATCAAACCATGTTTTTAGTTGTCTTCAACAACTATTTCATAGCTAGACTCTATATTGAATACCTTGGATGCAACCTCCACATCATTATTTGACACCTTCAGCAATTCCAATTGTAGATGATGGCTTTATTCATCAATCTTGAAATCTTCTTGCAATGTGGACAAAACACCAACATCTTTTTGAAACACAAGATTAAACTATGTTGAGCACACCATGTGTTGACCTGGTTATAGTGGTTGCACAACAATATTATGGCGCATTATTTTTCTTCTCTTTCTTCAGACATTTATAGCCAACAAACACCAATATTAAAAGGTCTCTTTCCATTAGATTGTTGTGATCACAATTACACATAGTGTGTTCTTATTATAAGGGCCTGATGAAAAAGCCATGGACATAAGGTGTTGGTTCTTTGTGCAAGGACAATACATTGGAGAACTTCTCGAGCATTGAAAATATGTAATTAATCATGTACGAAACTTTGGGAACACATTTTCTCACGAAAATAGGACAAATGTCACTTTAAGGTGAGACAATTTGGGTCACCATCTTTCCATTCATCTTTGCTTAATCAATAGAGTTTTGAGATGACTATGAATACATCTAGTTGGAAAAACATAATAAAAAACTGTTATAGCATAATGGCAAAATAGTCTAATTTAAGATAATTTATCACTTCAATTGGCAAGTGATCACAAGCACCATAATTTAATTATTTTTAAATTAAAGTTGCCCATCCTTGAATCTTAGTAAAAAACCATTGAACAATATATCCCTTGCTCAAAAGATCATATTGTCACTAGAATTTCGTGCTAGAGGTAAACATACTCCTTCAGTAGAAATTATGATTGTGGTTGTAGTTCATACACCCCATTCTTGATGTGAGCATAATGCACAAAACCCTACATTTTATATTTGTTAAGTTTTCGCCCATGGCATTAGCATGGCTCTTTAGGAATATAACGTACAACCTTGCAATGTCCAAAGTTCCAAATGTGAATGGAATATTGATCATAATATTGCATGTTCGATCATGTTATTTTTTCTTTAAAAATACTAAAATCTTTCAAGTTAACACACTTATCATGTGGTACTTGATTAAAAAAAATCAATCGTTCCATGATGAAAGGACCAAACAATGCCTTGGCAAAATAGCAAATGTTGGCCGGTTCTTACTTTTCAATAGAACCTCCAGTCCCAGTTTCAACTTTTAATTTTGTTTTGATAGAACCCTTGATTCCAGTTCAAGGATTGTTTAAAATTTTGATAGGACCTCGGGTCCAATTCTGGACACGATTTTTCATATTTCAAGACCCTTGGTTCTGGGTTCTTTCGAAAATTATTCTTCAGCTGTCCGGTTCCAAACTGGATTTGATTCCACATACCTCCACATAACTTTAAATTATTTTTTTCTTTTTACAAGCACTATATCGCCAATAAAATGTGACCACATCTATATCAACTACATACAAAAACCCACAATTATTTTTTTTCACTGCATACTTGAGACATTTTCCAAAAGTAAAGAACTACATGCCTAATGCCTGGCACCCCATCCTTCAAATTATTATTCAAAAAAATGTGATTGATATTCTTGAAAAACCTTGATCTTTTTCCTCAAGCCTAACACCATGTCCAAACCCCAGTCCGGAAAAAAAAAGAGAAAAAAAAAGAAAGAAGAAGTCAGAATTTAATAATAAAAAGCTCAGAACCAAAATGGCTAAACAATTTATAAGCAATTGCCATACCAAGGAAAAACATAAATAAATAAATAATTGACACATGTCTTTAAGCTCAGTCAAGCCTGTGGGTTTAGCTTTTACCCTACACCTTTTGGAAGCTTCAAATTTTATGTTTTTACCAAATAAATAAATAAATAAATAAATTTATGTTTTTAAATTGTACAAATGTCATCTCATCAAATCCCCATAAGGGATCAACACCTCATTTTATTTCATCCTTATGCAATTTTGGTTTAGTCGGTTTACCAGTGCCTCACAAGAGCCCACACATTAGCTGTGCCACAAGCTCGATACATGTTCGTCAAATAATTAACTAATTTTGAAATTTTCATTTAAAAAATATATATCCCTGAAGATTCACTAGTTTCCTTACCCAAAAAAAAATTCTTTTAAATTTTTTTTCTTTCAAAATTTCAACATTTCTTAAAATAATACAATTAGTGTTCAAGCTTACTGTGGTAGTGTGCAAGTTATTTGTTATTTCCCCACCCCCAATCAATAAACATGAAATATTGGTTAGTGTGTAATGAGGATTAATTAAAATGCCTTCACATTGGCCAATATTTGATTGATCAATCAAAGTTAATAAAAAACTTTAGCCCTTTTGGAGAGTACTACCCAGCGGTTTTTCTTGGTTTTATAAGTTTCAGACAGGGTGGCCCCTGTTTTTGTAGGACTGAGGATTTACTGGCTAAACCAAAAAGGAGCAGAGTGAAATTAGTTGGCGAAAGAATGGACAAACATATTGAAATTCTGACTACTTGTAGAATAATGTACATTTTTAAAAATGAAATTTGGCTACATGTAGATATAATTGAATAATTTTAACTCATAATGAAACTAACAATTGATGGGGTCACTGAAAATTATGTTTATTTGCTGGTCTCCCTTCGAGGTTCTAATAAAATAATTGCATGCATGCAAGTCTTGACAATTCTAATTTTCTGGCCTTTTGCTGCCACTTACATGATGTTTCAAGCAACTCACATCACCAAGTTTGGACCTTAATCTTAATGTTATTTAACGACCAAGCTTGCTAGTTCCTTCAATTCAACCAAAATCTAATGCATGAGCATATGACATCCCATGATCAAACCCAAAAAATTACAGAAACCAATTTTATCACACAACTATTCTAGATCACCAAAATGCAAATCCCCTTGATGCAACTACTCATACTTCTACAATATCAAGTTTGAAAGAAATGTTAATTGTTCAACAATGGTTCCAAAATTAATAGTGAATATAATTATTTTAATTATCACATTGTTGCTCTCCATCAACCTTCCAAGAGTTGTATGCAACATCATAAGGGAAGGTCTAGAGGTCATAAAAATCTTGGCACTTCATGCCAACTACAACCCATAGATGCATAGTCAATCAATTGCACAATTTTGTCTTCATGAAACTCAAAGTACTAAATGTGTGCTCATCTTGTATAGAACCCAGGATCATAACAATTGCCTTCTTTGCAACTTTTTAGAATTCTAACAATTGGTACTACAAGTGAGAGTTGTTGTCAATCATTTGCCACATCCTAGTCATTGGATTAATTTGAAAAGGCTTTTGTAACATGGTAGTTGCATTGGACTACATTGTTAACTTGAACAAACTAGCTTGCATGTCTAGTGCAACTAATGATAGGATTAGGTCCAACTCAAGAATTGGCTTAGACTTGTTCACAAATAATTGCTTGGAATATTCATATTTCTTTTTCATTACCACAAGATGAACAAAGCCTAGTACTCTAGATCCAACCATTATTGTGGATAGACCATGCCAAATGCATCCATGATGTGTGATGATGGAAATCATGAAGAAAGTTCTGCCAACAATAATGAAGTTGCATTTACACATATTGCAAATAACATTGAAATCAAAACCAAGCATCAAAAGAATATAAATTGCAAGATCAAAATGTAAAAGCAAGTAGTTTAATAATTTCCTATAGGTTAAGGAAATTTCCAAAAAACCATTGAAATTTGTCTATTTTTCATTTTTAAAAAAACATTGGTAGTACCATATGCATATTTATCCAGCAGATCCAAATTTGGTTTCACAATATTTAAGGCCTAAATTTCATCCAAATTATACTTTATAAAAAATTATATTGCTATAAGTGAAATTGTTATTAATAACTTAAAACTAATTTTAAAAGAGTAAATGTGAACTTAAAACTCAAAGAAACATATAAGTGCAAACAAAGTGATTTGATATTGCATGTATTTCAAAGGTCTACCTCATTGTCATGTATCTCATTTTATTTCATTTTTGTGTAATTTTGATTAAATTATATTTTCAACATTCTAATGACAATGATAATTAAAATTAATTTAGTTGAAACATGTATAAACCCAATAATATGGCCATTGACTTGACAATTATGAAATATTCCGTATGGAATGCCAATTTTAACTATCTCACTCCTTTCACCAACCCACCTACATGGATTGGAGAGGCAAATTAACATGTTTCTTTTCATAATTTGGTTGAATTCAATTAAATTCCACTTGATTCAATTCGACCAAATTCAATTCAATTAAAATTTCAATGAGAATAGTAGCCATGTTGAATCTAATGGAAGAATGTTGTGTTCAATTCAATTCACTTTAGGAATTTGAATTTCATTCAATGTATTTTCAAATGCATGTTTTGAGTATTTGAATTGAATTGAGTTACATTCAATTCAAGTTGCATTATTCAAATTCATTCAATATTTTCAAAAATCCAATATCTACATTTTAAAATGAATAATGAACAATGTCTTATATTTTATGATGTCATGTATAGAAAGAAAACAAAATCCGAATGAACCAATTCATTTATTCATTATTAGAGGTGTTGATATAGGTAAAACTTTCACATTAATGCTTTTAATTCAAGCTTTGATATGTTTTTATAATAGACATCCTCATTCAAACCCTTTAAAAAAGAAAGTTTTGCTCATGGCATATATTGGAAAAACAACATTTAACATTGATGTAACTACAATTCATTCAAGTCTTTCAATACCACTTGATTGAAAAGAATTACCATCATTAGATTCAAAATGATTAGATAATTTAATTAAGAGATATGAGCAATTACAATTGATAATATTAGATGAAATTTCATTAATAGGGAAAAGAATATTAAAATTTATTGATCTTTGATTAAGATCAATTGAACGTGTTTGCACCAAATTCTTTGGAAATCTCGATGTAATTATCATTAGGGATTTTGTTCAAGTTAAATTAGTTTGTGATGTAGGAGTTTTCAAAACTAATACAATCAACATTGATAGTTTAGCTCCAAATTTTTGGATGGAAAAAATTAAATGTCATGAATTGAAGCAAGCCATGTGCCAAAGTGATGAACAATTCATTAACATCTTAAATAAATTTCAAACTACTACACAATTGTAATCATATGTGGATACCATAAATAATTAATGTTTTTGTACATTGCCAAATGATCCAAAATTTCCATATTTATTTTACATGAATGAAGCAAAACAAAAACATAATGAATCAGCTTTCCTTTGAAGTGAAAGGGATGTATTCATATTGCATGCATAAGATAGCCATCATGATACATGTTCTCAATCATTTCAATTACAAAATGATGCAAATTTCATAGCAATATTACATTCAAAGGTTCAAGTAAAGAAAAATATGTTGGTTGAACTTTGTGCTGGAAATTATGCAACACATGATGGTTTTATAAATGGTGCAAATGGAATATTCCAAGGATCAACTGACGTATTCAATTCACAATAAGTCATATGGATATTATTTAATAATCCAAAATGTGGTCAATTCACAAGAATAAAGAATGCACATTTGTATGAACATGAAATACATCCTACATGGACACCAATAGAACCCATATCCAAAGATATTCAAATTGGTTCAAATTCTT
>Ga0116227_10006129_pt1 | contig 24646 bp, 16 predicted proteins | sample S1TSphgellanicum_FD_89693 | JGI IMG/M metagenome (GOLD analysis project Ga0116227, IMG submission 89693) | Host-associated microbial communities from peat moss isolated from Minnesota, USA - S1T2_Fb - Sphagnum magellanicum MG | ecosystem: Host-associated > Plants > Peat moss > Unclassified... | reverse complement strand
TCTTATTATTTTATTATTTCGATGATGCCTTTTGCGGTAACCAGACTAAAATAAATGGTAAAAATTTGATCTATTTGTTGCCTTAGTTTTTTTTTTTTTTTTTTTTTGAGTTCTCTAACTAAATCATATGTGAGGGATTTGATTCAACCCTGCAAAACTTTATTTATAAACACATCGTAGATTTGGAAAATGTACAAAGGAATAAGAAAAAGGGAGAATTTACACCAACATCAAGTTAGCTCAAACTAGATTTGATCTCAAACTAGATTTGATTTATTATTAGCACTGGAAATAAAATCTTTTATCTTCAATCTTTTTTTTCTCCTTTTAGGCATGAGACCTATTTGTAGTATAGCACTTGGTTGAGTGTATCGGGGGACCCATGATGCCCCCGTTTATCATGTGTTACCTTTCACCACAATTGGTAGTGGGGAGTGTTGTTTAATGTACGGCGCTTTCTCAAGTTGATATTTGAGAAGTTTCTTGTGAGCCATCCACCCCTCGCCGCCCCAACCCAGCCACCCACCCTTCGGTTTGGCACCGTCAAAGTTGGCCATTCATTTGCCAATTTGGGGGGTTGACCACTGTTTTCTAAACAATCCCAAAGTCTATTTAAATTATTTCTAAATATTACAAATATCCCATAATTAGATTTAATCAGGGTCTCTGAGTTCAAATCTAACATTTTTGGTGTTTTTAATGGTCACTTGATCCATTTGTGAAGGCACAAATGGACCAAATGACCAAATGGACAAAATATTTGGTTAATTTTGACATATTTATTCATGTGCGTATTGATGTTGTTCTGGAAATCAACCTAGGGTTTTGGTACCAAAAAAAAAAACCCCCCAAAAACCTTTTATTTCAAGGTTTGATGTGGCAATTGTGGTCTTTTGAATTGCAAACCTCAAAGATATTTTTTTAAATATTTCTTTTACTTTTGTTGTCTTTGTGTGAATGAGGAATACCTACCTCTGAATTTTTTAAGTTGAACCATGTGGTACCAATCCAATATTATGATTTGGATACCAGTCTTTATACTATGGACAACCACCAAATAGTCCTTGTTCTTCATGTGCAGTTTTTTTTTTGTTGAGCTATATGGTATTTTCTTTCACATGGATGTCTTCTTATAGGCCATAAGAAAACAAGGTTCAACCCATTATGAGAATTAATATAGCTAAAAAGGGTAATGAAATTACTAGTATGGCCAAAGTGCCAGCAACAAACAATTTAATATCATCACCAAAAATCATACTTAAGCTATGCCTCATGGAAATAAAAATCCAAGTGATTTATGCAACAGGCACCTGGACTGCTTGCCTTGCACCTCCTCCCACTTGCTAGATTGTCAAATAATAAGCAAGTCAATAGGCTAGAGGGAAATTCCTCCCCCGCTTGCGCAAAATTGTCAAATATGAAAGTCAAATTCCATCGAGTTCTTCAAGTCTCCGAAACAAAACAAAATACATACTTGGAATTCTACAATACCCAACTAGACTGGGTTGTCTTATTATAATGGTGCATTCACACTTGATGTTAAATCAATGTTAAATGTAAATCTAGGTGGCATCCTAGGTGGCACTGAATGTTAAATGGGCGAGCGATCACTTAATGTTAAGTGAATGTTTAGTTTAACATAAAATCTTCATGATAAGTAAGTTTTAAGTCTCACACCACTAGTATGGTGAGAGGGTACTCAACACCACAATCACTTAATGTTAAGTGAATGTTAGTTTAACATAAAATCTTCATGATAAGTAAGTTTTTAAGTCTTAAACCACTAGTATGGTGAGAGGGTACTCAACACTAAAGTTCCTAACTCCAAGTGTGAATGCACCTTATTCAGGTCACTTTTTCTAGGTTTTCCCTTAGGTGGGAAAAGGTCGTGTCATCTGCTGGTTCCACGTTGGGGTTCTTTTAGATCCACGTGTCATGCAAATCAACAGACCACCAGTTCCAGTCTGGAATAGGCCCTACCATGTTGTTTCACGTGTGCTGTGAATAGCCTATGTGGAACACTGTAGTCGGGGAACACCAGCTCTGGTCTGGAAAGGGCACTGCCATGTTGGTTTGGTACCACTTGTGCTGTGGATAACCTATGGGGAACACTGTACTTAGGCAAATCAACGGTGCTGGAACACCAGTTATGGTCAGGAATATACCCGGTAGAGCCCATTCCACCTAAGAACCCGCTGAGCCTGGTAGAATCTCGTTGAAAGAACATGAACCACATTCACACCTACTACGCGTATGGCGTATCCGTATATTACACGTTTTGGGTAGAATGCGACAAGGACAGACTGTATGGTTCTTTGATTGCGGAACGTAGGTATTTACGGTAGGATGACGTATAGGGAACGACGCGCAAGGACGTGACGACTTGCGCACTGCGCGGTGCTTCTCGTGTTGCGCTTTTCCCCGTCTCTCGCTATAAATAGGCGCAATCTTCTGCTGGAAAGAGAAAATCCATCTGCTGGAGGACTTTCGCAAACGAAGAACAGTTGTGGAGAGACAACAAAATCGCTTACCCAGCTGTGGAAAGCACGACTTTTGGGAGAGACTCTGTTGAAAACGTGGAAACAGAGACACAGAGAGAGAGAGAGAGAGAGAGAGAGAGAGAGAGAGAGCAAAAAAAAACGTCACAGGAACATTTTTCTTGAAAAGACTTTCGATTTTCTTCTGCGAGGGATTGGACTTTGTGTGTGACGCTCTTGAATTTTTGGGCCTCTGAAATCACTGCGGGAGAAGAGGCAGAGTGGTGTTTGTTTTGTTGCCAGTAGTATTAGCAAGGACACTGCAGTATGTTGAATATGAGCAGGAATCAGGCTGTGGTGTGTGGAAGGAGCGACATGTGACGAAGCGTTGTTTGGCAGTCCTTGGAGAAGAGGAAAGAGTCTGAGATTGTGAGCGTTAAAGCTAGAGAAGGTTGTGTGTGTGTGTGTGAGAGAGAGAGAGAGAGAGAGCACTTGTTCCATGGCACATCGGTTGTCGCCTTTGCATATATTCAAGCGTCCTCGGCATGGGATGGTGGCGACGGCCCCGCCTCCAAGTCCTTCAGCCATGTCCCTTGTGAAGGCGCTGCTCGGGTTGACTAGGCTCGCTGCAGTGTGCGGCAAGCCGCAAGTGCTGCAGAGGAGGAATGCGTCGAACATCGCGCGCAGGATCGAGCTGCTGGCGTCCCTATTCGAAGAGATTCTAGATTTACGGCTCCCTCTCCCTCCCTCAGTTGTGCAGTCGTTCCAGGAATTGTACACTATCTTGAGCGGAGCGAAGCTTTTGCTGGATGACTGTCGGGAAGCTAGCTTGTTTTGTTTGCTCATCGAGCAGGAATCCGTCGCACAGCAATTTTATGACCTGACACAGAGCATGGTAGTCGTTCTGGATGCGCTTCCCTTGGAACTTCTGGATCTGCAAGCCGAGGTAAAGGAACAGATCGAGCTGGTGCGCATGCAAGTACACAAAGCGGAGCTGTTTTTGGATCCCGGAGAGCTTCAGCTACGGGAGGAGGTTTTGGCGATGCTTGGCACGGTGGAGAGGAAGGAAAGGCTGGAGATATCGCATTTACGAGAGCTGTTCTCACGGCTCCAGCTTCTTAGTGTGAGGGATTGTCAGATAGAGATACAACGACTGGAGGATTTGCGAAGCGCATCGCACAATAACAATAGTACACAACGACAAGTAGCAGAGAAGCTCACCAGTTTCATTTGCTTTCTCCGCTACGGCAGGTGTATCCTGTATGGAATTTCACAGGCTGTCGAAGACGACGACAACGATGCCGCCGCCAGGCTCGGAAATTGGGCAACAGCTTCTTCGTCCTCCAAAACAACAATTCTTGGCGACGAGGTTTCAAGTCGAGACTCGGAAGCGGCGGCCATCAGTCCGCCAGAAGAGTTTCTGTGTCCGATCAACCTCGAGATCATGCGCGATCCCGTCATTGTCGCCACGGGACAAACGTACGAGCGAGCTTCGATCACGAGATGGCTGCAGGCAGGACATCACACATGTCCAAAGAGTGGACAGGATCTGCGTGACTTGAAGCTCACTCCGAACTTCGCTCTCAGGAGCGTCATCAGTCAGTGGTGCACAGAGAACAAAGTGCCGTTCGAAAAGTCGGTTAATAAGAGGAGCAGCACGAGACGCAAGAACAATGATAATCTTGCAAACAATGGAGTGGCGCTTGAAGCCACAAAGCTGACGGCGGCATTCTTGACAGAAAAGCTTGGCAGTGATTCTTCCCCGGAGGCACAGAAGCAAGCGGTGTATGAATTGCGGCTTCTTGCTAAAGGTGGCACAGACAACAGAATATGCATCGCGAACGCAGGCGCCATTCCTTTGCTCGTGCCTCTTCTGTCGTCGATGGATCCGAAGACACAAGAAAACGCCGTCACTGCACTGTTGAATCTCTCCATTTGCGAGTGCAACAAGATGCCGATCGTGGAATGCGGCGCGTCGGAGCCGATCATCGAGGTTTTAAAAAATGGCAGCACGATGCAATCACGGGAGAATGCCGCAGCGACGGTCTTCAGTCTTGCCGTCAATGATGATCTCAAAGTCGTGATCGGCAATACACCAGACGCTATTCCCGCTTTGGTCACTCTTCTTCGGGAAGGCACAGCAAGCAGGGGCAAAAGAGATGCAACCACAGCGCTGTACAACCTTGCAATATACAAAGGAAACCAAGCAAACATTGTGAGAGCAGGAGTCGTTCCACTTCTGGTTTCTCTTCTTCTTACTACTGACCAAGAAGAAGAACAAGAAACAACAGCGATCGTCGAAGAAGCTTTGGCACTACTGGCTCTGGTAGCAGAAACAACCGAAGGTGTGACTGCCATCACTGATGCATGTGCCATCCCGATTCTGATCAAGCTCTTGAGGTTTGCTTCTTCCAAAGCGAAGGAGCACGCTATTGTTGTATTGCTTTCTTTGTGCAAGATTGGAGGAGATGCCGTCATCAAAACTGTTGTCAAAAGCAGCAGTGTGGTTCCATCCACCTACAATTTGTTCACCATGGGAAGCACACCGCGCGTGAAGCGCAAAGCTGGCTCCCTTCTCAAGTTACTGTACAACTGGAAATCTGTAAGCGACAAAGCTCCTGTTGCTGCGCATTAGAAAGAGAAAGAGAAGAAGAAGAAGAAGAAGAAGAGTAGAAAAGCTCACTCTTCTTCCTCATGGGCACATTGCCCCCCTTCCTCTTAATAGGTAGGTATGTAGGCGGGTAAGGAATATAGAGTTTTAGGGTTTTGGAGGAACATTTCCTCCCCCTTCATCCACACCCACAAGAAGCACATTCTTAATTCACTTGTCCAAAACCGAAAATTTTGCAAATTGGCTCAAAATTTGAGTTCTCAAATTATGAACATTAGAGCTTTTCCATATTCTTAATTCGCTAGTCCACAAATGAAAATTTTGTAAATTGGCACCAAAAAAATTTGAGTTCTCAAATTGTGAACATCAGGGCAAAACCAATTTGTTCTGCTTTTCGACATATTTTTTCCTTTCTTTGATGTTTAGGTAATCAAAGTAGCTAGTGTGCTGCATTTTTTCCTCTATGTTTATACTTCATCATGTTCTAAGAGCATCCCTAGCTGTGAGCAGGATGTGACCCTGAACATTAAAATTGGATGAAGAAAAGTCAAAACATGTTGGTTTGGCTTAGGAAAGTGATTCAAGGCTCAACAAAACATAAAAACCCAATCTACACAAAACTCATCTAATGGGGAACCAACCCTACGTCATTGCAAAAAAAAATTCAAACTATTGTTCACATTGAACTAGGTTTTGAACCCCAAAAAACAGAAAAACACTATCCAAATGACCTAACATGAATCTCATGTTTGGTTTGCATTCTAGTAGTTTGTTGGGTTGATGCTAAAGGATAGGTTGTTGGAGGGGAACTTGAACACTCTGAATTGTTGTTGCACTGATGTAAATCTATTACAAATAATCAGGAATCCCACAAAAATAGGTATTTCTTTCCATGAACAAAAAACTCTAGACAACACAGTGTTATGGTCAGAGAACAACAATCCAGTTGATGATATGAGGAGAATTTGCAGCAGCACAGATTACAATTGTAGTTTTTGCAACACTTGGTCATCATAGAAATAGTGTGAGATGTGAGGTTGATGACAATACATCAAATACAATTAAACGCATTGAGGGTCCATACATTGGTGAACTCAATTGGACCCATTGATAGACAGGTAGCCATTTCCTTCACCATTCCTCTTGCATCCTGCAAACTGAAAACAATGTTCCAATATTTATTGACAAACGCATTGCTGTTGTGCTTGTTCAACTCAATACCACAAGAGCCCATTTGTCTCAATTTCTGATCATTCCATGTGGGACATGTAACTATCACTATAAATCATAGATTTGAGGTGGAACTCCTCCTCATTCATGATGGGTCAGGGGGAGAGATGCAAGAAACAATATTGTTCCTTGACTGCCTGCTTTCTCTTTGTTATGGTGTGAGGTACTGACGGAAGTTCGTGATCTCTATCCTCTCAGTTCAGGTTCACCAAGCACTGCTCCTTCTAATCAACTGCAAGTGGAAAAATAAATAAAAACATCTACATGAAATCCTTTTGCCGCTCTTGTCTCTTGAAGCACCTTGTAAATGAACTACTTAATCAGAGTCCTCTGATTGACATGAAGGTAGGGTGCTCACAAAAGAAGGTTTGCTTTAAGAGTGTTGACAGCCTCAAAATGAATACCCAATTCACATGCATACAACTGTGCTGGGCTGGCACCTATGAATCTCAGCACCAACAATTGCTGGAGAGGGTGATCAAATACAAGATTGTGATATGTACCTAGTTGAACTTTTGATGTGCACATTCTTCCTTCGACTTACTTAGTGACAATCTCCTGCCAAGAAGATTCCCATCTTCTCATATAGAATAAGATTTCAATGATGCTCAAAGCATGGACATCTTTGCATCATCGCCTGATGCAAAGTCAGGGATCAATCTCCTGCCTGGAAAGACATTTCATCTCTTCATATAAATATATACAAAATACAAAGATTTAATGATGCTCAAAATGTGGACATTTTTTTAATCAACGTCAGATTTTTGGGACACACACACACACACAGAGGAGCCAACCAATATCATGAAACTATATCAAGTAAAAGCTGCCAGAGAGCTTGCCCAGGAGCAGACCAGAAATGGCGTCCAAAATGTCTGTGGGAGGGTTGCAAGTAAGTACCTCTTGTTGTTGTCTCCATGAAGAGTTTTTCCAGTTGTTGGGTGGGGGTCTAATACAACTCTTTTGCGAAGAAACTCCAGAAATGAGGACTTGCAATTTGTGCTGGAATGCATCATCATCATCATCATCACCATCATCAGACATACAAAACTGTTTCTGAAGAAGATGTGAGAATTTTGCAAGCATGTTTTGTAGATGATGATTGTTCGCAGACCATGATTCAGAGAAAAAGGAAGAGAGAGAACAACAATGTGATTATCATTACTATTTTAGGGTAGTTTGGAGATCTATGGGCAACAAAACCCTAGAAACCCTGAGTTCAGGGTTTAGGGTTTTACGAGCTTTGGTGTTCTCTCTCTCTCTCTCTCTCCCCGTGTCCGTGTGCAGACAATTTGGGACGAACTCTCTACATGTTTTTGAAGATACTGGAAGCACAACAGTAATGGAATTATCCAGGTGCGAACCAGGCATTCCTCTTGCTTGCTTGCACCCCAGACTTGGATTTCTCCTTCTTTGTTTTCTCGGTCCGTACATTTCTCCCTGACTGGCAAGAGCTTGCTTCCTTTTTTGTTTTGTTCCTTGTGAGAATGTAGTGACTGGGATGATGATGATGATGCTGTTGTTTTTGCATGGTGGGTGGGTGTTTGTGTGTGTGTTTTTGGGCATCTTTTGTAGGAAACTACGAGCCTTCATTCGCTGGATGCGGGAGAATGGCATTGAGTACAGTGATGCTCTTGCTTTCCATGAGGGTGATAAGACTGTGGCAGCAGATATAGGAGTGAAAGCTTTGTATGATCTCAAAGAAGGGGATCTCATAGCCACCATTCCAAAGGAAGCATGCCTGACTGTGAAGACCTCCCAAGCAGCAGCCATAATTGATGAGGCTGAGTTAGGCGGCGATTTGGGTTTAGCAGTTGCAGTCATGTATGAGCGCAGCAAGCAGCAGTCTTCCAAATGGTATGGATACTTGCAACTATTACCTTTCCGGCAATCACTCCCCATTGTCTGGAGCCTCATCGAGATAGACAGCTTACTGGCTGGCACCGAACTGCACAAGGTGTGTTTTGCAAACTATTCAAAGGCTTTGCAGGTTTTTACTCGGATTGAATATTAACGTCAGATCTGAAGGCAAAGAGCCAAACCCTAAACCTGGATTCCTTCTTCTTCTCTTGTTTTCAGCATGCTGAGTTTTAGGGTTTGGAGAAACTGCAGATACTAGGGTAGGGATTAGAAGTTTTGAACATCCAACTTTTTAGGAGGAGGCAAACCAATGCTGTGCCATCATGTTGGATTTCTGTAGCCAGGCAATCAAGGAAGACAGAAGTTTGATTCAGCAGGATTGGCGTGAGTGTTATGGCATCCTGAAAGACCTCTATGGTGAGAAGTTCCTGGAAAACTGGTTCACACTCGAACATTTTCTTGCCGCAAAGACGCTGGTTGCTTCACGTGCATTCCAAGTTGATGACATACATGGGTTTGGCATGGTACCTTTGGCTGACTTGTACGCCTCCCCCCCCAACTGCATTCCAGCTCCTTCTGTTTTCTTGTAGATAAGCCTTTTGAAGATGGAAATGTTTTCAGTGTATTTGTGGGGATGGAGATCACATCATCACCAAGCTGTGTGAAAGATTCTTTTTAGATGCACTGATCAGAAAACCATATAGAACAAAATCCAATACATCATGTGTTCTGAGTCTCTGCTGCTTGATCATACCTTGCCTGCCATTTATGCACATGTTGGACTTCATGGCATCATAGTTGTGAAGGCACAACCATTCACAACAGTAGCCATGATGCAATTGTGGCCCATCTCAGAACATATTGTTTTGTTTGCTTGCAGTAATTTCATGTTCTCAGCTCTGCCATTAGGTGTCCTGTTGAAGCAATCTAACAATGCCAAGGTTGAGGATTAGACTTTGACATGGTTATTACATACAAAGATGATGATGGCTGTCATGTGTACAGTAGCTGTGATGCCCATCATGGCCATCTCTGAATGCATCCTTTGTCTCCCATTCAGCAGTCTCCTGTCAGAGGTTGCTGCTGAAACAATTTAACAATTGCTGAGGTTCAGGATTAGACATTGACATGCCAACCAACATCAGCATATCCTTTGCAATGTCTAGTGTTAAAGATGGAAGAATCTTCTGACCCTTGCATATTGACTTCTCCCAGGTTCAACCACAAGACTGCAGCTGAAGATGTACATTTTACTTCTGTATTTGATGACTCCAACTCAGAAGAGGCTGACTTATCATCATCACCTATAAGAAACAAACATGACATTGGGCAGTTCCATGGAAAAGAGGCAGATCTTCACTTGAATGGTGAGAGCAATTACAAGATTTTGCCTGCTCATGGTACAAGAGGAATCTGAAGTGTTTGGCTTAAGATCTATATGTTTGCCTAGAATCAGTTCCTAGAATTATAGATCATTTGGTTGAAAGAAAACAGTTCTTTTGTCATTGTTTGAAACATTTGCTGCCCTCACCTAGAATCTGAACTCCCAATGAGAACCGTTAGAAACTGTCCTCCCAGTTTCTCTTATAGATTTGGATCTGAATAGCAACAACAATGGATGTCATCATGAAGGGAGTGAGGAAGCTGTCTGTTCGTCACAGAATGGTGTGGAGAATTCTACAGGATCACCCTCTGATTGGGAGGGCAACACTGACATTCTTGAAATGATTCTAGTGAAGGATGTTGCAAAAGGCCATGAGGTAAGCAACTTGCATCTCTGTTCAAGTTCTACAATTGTCTTTTTTCTATTGTGTGTGATGTAGGTACAAACCCTTTTTCACATATAGTTTTTCGCTTAGTTTAGATGTTGTCTTCACCATCAGTTGCAATTGGATGGTTGCAGATCTTCAACACATATGGGATGCTTAGCAATTCAGCATTGTTACATCGCTACGGCTTCACAGAACCCAATAACCCTTTTGACATTGTCAATGTGGAGCTGGCGACTGTTAGTGATATTTGCTGTCAGTCTTTCACACGGCGACATTTCCGCAGGCGTGTAAACATTTGGAGAAAGACTGGCTGTGAGCCCTGCAGCTCTGAGGGCTCTGAATACTTTGAAATTACAGCTGATGGAAGGCCACAAGCAGAGCTTTTAATGCTCCTTTATATTATCCATCTCCCTGATCCAGCTTGCTCCAATCTTCTATTTGAGGATGATTTGGTTGGAAAAGCAACTCGTGATGTTGTAGCAGAGAATGAGAACAAGTTGAATGCTGTGGGAAGAGTTGCAAGAGTTTTGGGGTGGTCCAAGGGACTATGTTCCCAGAGGGTGCTAGTAGAAGATAACAATGGCAACATATCTGCTAAGCCCGGAAAAAGGAAGAGGCAGACAAGAAGCTCAAAGCTTACCAAACATGAAACAGAGATGTTGTCAACAACAAACAGAAAGCAGAAGAAGAATCCATCAAAAGAGCCAGCAGCTCAGATTTTGGGAGAACTTGACTGCTGGCTCCTCACAATACCAGTTTGCAGATGTTTAATGTCATTGTTGCTTGAAAGGAACAGCTTGTATCCACAGGAAGAGGAAGGATCCATGACGAAGTCTGTGCAAATGGGATCAGGGAAAAACTTTTCCTTGAAGGACTCTGTGGATTATGAGAGAACAAAGCTTGAGAATATTAACTGTGAACAGGACCCCAAGCTCTTCCACGCACTCTCACTGCGTCTAAGTGAACGGACAATTTTGCACAAATGTTGGTGTCTAATTTCAGAAAGGTTGAAGTCTTTGATTTGATCAGGTTGAGATTGCACCTCAAAAGTGTTCCACAAATTTTCACTTTCAGGTCGACAGTGCCCTTTCAGGAGTGCAAAACTGGTATCCTCATGGGCAGTTTTGAGGTGCTCTTTTCGAAGGTGGAAATAGTTGGATATGTTCAGGCTAACATCTGTGAATAGAAATGGGCAGGTTTCCTGAAACATGTTTGGAGGCACTTTGGATGTGAAGAACAGGGGAAAAAAATTTGCTGGGACATCAGCTTAGTCTCAGGTTATTTACTTTGAAACATGCTCTAATGTCAAGAAGTGCTTGCTTGAATTGGGCAGGCGAGTTGTTTAGTATGATTCCTTGGGTTGAAACCACACCTGATGGCAATTTGATGTGAATGCACTCTAAATCCATGTTTAATGTATCAGCAACCTCTGGAGACTTAAATCTAGGTTGGCCTCTTCATCTTGCCATGATCGGTGCATGCTGAAACAGTTTATCTGCATCTAAAAGCATTTGTAATGAGCTCTCCACTCCCTTGTAGTTCATTGGTTACTGATTTTTTTGGGGGTACAAATTAGGCTAATTGTAGTAGCAAACTGATGTATCTATCGGCTTTCAACATTTATATAGGCATGCACATCCACAAACTGCAATGAGCAAAACAAATTATTGAATATTGTTAATTAAGATGGTTGATATTGTTAATTAAGTGTCTTTCATCAATAAATTGGTTCCATGAAGGCTACACTTATGGTAACTTCTACTCTAATCACTAAGTTGAAGGATACCCAAGATGTGCAAATCGTATATGATCATCAACCCTTGTTTCTAGAGCTGTTCAGAACTGACCAAATCCACAAGGTTGAGCTTTGATTTCCTCATTGTATTTTCATTTGTTTTGCATGTTAAAATGTGGGCGCTAGACATAGAGTCTGATTGCAAAATTGCCATATTTATGGATGTTATCTGGGTTTGGTTTTCGTTTGGTTTGGAGGTTTTGTCCCCAACATTAAAGAACTAAATCTAACATCATTGAAAATACAACTTGACTTCTTGAAGGTACTTGCATGTCATGTCAGATGCATCTGTGAGAGGTTGCATTAGCGTGGAGCGCTGCTACCTCCGCTTCAGCGTCTAAGAGCTCTTTCACGTTAGTTGCTTAGTATGATAGTATCCAAAATTGTCTCTAGCACTGCGAAAGGAGTGAGAAATCATTCCTTGAACTCTACTTGTACTGAGATCAGCCTCAAGCACTGGATTCCAGCCATATGGTTTTTTTCCTTCAAGTACAAGATTTACAGGCTTTAAGGGCCTGCATACGCTAAGAGATATGGGTTTGTTTACCTGTGCCTCATGGTAGCAAGAATGTTACAGCATGTCCATATATTCAGTAAAAATGAGCTCAAAATAAAAACCTGGGAGGGATGAGATTGAGCTTTGCATGCAATGTTACCATCCATCACTCTCAACCTGTTGAATCCTGTGCTGGAAGACTAGTTGCAAAACTTTTTCACCAATAGAAAACTGGCTAGTGACATCCTGTGTATTTACCCTTAAAACATCTTGTGCTCTGCAGATGGAAGTATACTATTGTGCCCTTCCAATGGATGATTGCCATTGAGCTTTTTATCTGTTGCAGCCAGACAAGTTAATTGAAGTGATGAGTATCCATGTGTACCAACTCTAATTCTACACAAACTACATGCAAATCAATAGCTTTTTGCAAAACGCATATTGCAGGGCTTGCACAAAGATTTGTAGAATGTTAGCAGCTGTCAGTATGGATATCTTAGTGTAACATGTGTCAAATCCTGGAGAGGTTGACAAAAGGCAATTAGGGTACACATCAATACCCCTAAGGTCCTGGGTATCAAAGAGAAAACAATGTTCTTGCAGGCACATATCTTGGGCAGGTAAGAACACAGAACCCACTTACTTACCTTCAAAAAACTGCAACGTTGCTCACAGCCTCAATCAGCCATGTACATGTTTTGTAGCCTGAAACTCCAGGATGGAGATTGAAAATGGTGGATGTGCAAGACACACTTCTTGATCCCCTGATGGTGAACTGCATTTCTTATTGCAACTCTCTCCAGTTGATAGGACAGCAGTATGGCAGCCCAGTCCATGTCTAAATCCCCATTATACACTTAGAAAAGATGACCTTGAAGATTACTTTCACCAGATAAACCACAGGATTAACTTAGCTGGTTCCGTCAGCTCCATGTACCTACCTATTAAGATTCAACAGAGCTGTAAAACAATTGAACAAGCATTCACACTGCTAGCAGCAATGAGCACTGGATAAAGACACATAAGCAAGCACCATGCGAGTTGTCACCTTTACCACTCAGACTCAGGCAAATTAAAAGGACAAGCATACAATTGACATGACCCCGTATTTCATATCCCTTCTGTCATCCTTGTGAAGTAAAGAGGGGCTCAGACCAGAGTCCCAACTCATACTAAATACTAACAAAGTCAAACTCCACCAGTGTGCACCCTCAAGGTATCTGGCTTCGTTATGCAAGAAAGAGGAAGAACACCATCTCTAATGGCAACTGAGTAGTTCTATATATAGCATTAAGACTAGAATATATGAGCAGAATTATCACCTAAATGTTTCCCTTTCACATCTGAGATTTGGATCCCAAAAATAAAAAGCATGCACACATAAACTGTTTGCTGTGCAATTCAGATCATAGAATACAAAGGCTGTCTCAATGCTCTTCTGCATTATTAGGGCCCTAATCCAACAAATGTGCAGATTCAATTGTGTTTTGTAAAATCAGAGCTCCTGTTTATGACATTCTCTCACCTTCTTCAGCTAACTTATCCGGGGGAGAGCAAGTTCTTAAAAGATTACAGTGACCCAAACCAGTTTCATGCAAACAAGGAGATCACTTCCTCAGTACATTTATGCACCCTCCTCAACAAAATCTAAAATTTTGAAGAGAAAACAGATTAGCAAGAGTTTGAATGAGATCTAACCTAGATCTTGCTCACTGCACTGTAATTGTGCAACCCTAGAAATTGCCCATCTTGCCATATACTTGTTGGGTATGGCTTAGGGGAATGTAGACAGCACGGGGGACTTATTATTCTCTTGAATCTGAAAGAGACTTGGTATGACTGTATGAGAGTTATCATGCTATATTTTTGACTCGTATATATCTCTTGTCGAAACATATCTTTTACACTGTAGGGAGTACTGCTACTATCTTTTCCATCCATACTGCTACTGAGGAAACAGTATTCCTCCCTTTCTTGCCGATGGGGAAACCCTAAAAAACACGACACCGCATGAAGAAGCTGCTAAAAGTCTAGGTCTGTCTGGAATACATGCTCATGTGTCCATGTCAACGGTGTACCTCTTGTGAGAGCAAGCACCTTTCCTTTCTGCGGACAAGTGACAGTGAAGTTGGCATTCTCCAGGACCTCTCGGAGTGCACTGCGGAGCTCATGGGAGCGCTTTGACGCTTTCTCCTCTTCCTTCGCTTCTATAGCTTGAATCATTTCCTCGCATTGTCTCTGCAAACTCGCAATACCGAAATAAAGCGCCTCTTCTTGGAGTCCTCGCAGGGACGGGACATCGTCTAGCCAAACCGTTCCATTTCGAAGATAGTTGAGGATGTGTGCGAATCTGTCACCATCCCGATCTATCCAAATCACTCCGTTGCTAGAGTAAAAGCGATTGAGCCAAGCTGCGAGCATCTCGCTGCCTTTACAAAGAGTATCTTTGGTTGTCTCGAAGCGTTGGCCACCTATGTTCAACTCAATCCTGTCGTGAAGATTGTCCTCCTTCGTCTGTTGCCAAGAGTGCTGTGCTCGGCGTTTAGAAGATTGAAAAGCACATGGATCCTGGAAGACTTCTTCCTGATCATCAGATTTCATTGACATCCTTCGTCTTCAAGAAAATGCAGTACGACGATTGAGCAAAAAAGCAGCCAAAAGCTTTTCCTGTCACTCTTCGTCCCCCGCACAGCACCCCCAGTCTTCGCATCAACAGAGAAAAACAGTAAGGCTCTCGTTCAAAAATCTTCCGTCAATTCTGGACAAATCGGAAATTCTCCCAGTCGGTGTGACCTTCCCGGCTCTTCTTCCTCACCTCTTCGTCGTCCCTCCACCTCGCTGCAAGGTCTTGACTCTGGATCTCCGCAGACTAACGTCACATTCCCTACACGACTTCAAAAGCTCCGAATTGTTTTACTACATCTGATCTCTAGAGCGCTTGCCCCGCATCGCGTCGCATCGCATCGAAGTAACATAGACGAGAAGGAGAAAAAGCAGAGCCACAAAAGCAAGACAACACTGCTCTACGACCACAGAATTACAACAAGCAACGGCATGGAAACAAAGCCGGAGGAAAAAAAAACAACAACAACAATTATTGTAACAACAGATTTATTGAGGCAGTTGCATACTCCGTCATCATCGAGCAAGGAAGGACTCAGAACAAACAACCAAGGAAACAAAAACAACGCCTTCAACGCACAAACAACCTGTAGCAGCAGCAAAAACCAAAAGCGCCAAAAAAAAAAACCAAAAAAATCGAGAAAAAAAGAGGGAAAATCACAAGTCGATTTTCGTTGCGAAAAATCCCGCAGCGCCACAAAGAAAGCTCCCAAAAAAATCACAGAAATGGGAAGAAAGACGGAGCATCTTCCGCCATAGCCAGAGAGCTCCGTCCCGTGGAACCTCCGTGGCTGCAACGGTCAGTAGATACCTAGAGTAGTAGGTATCTCCGCCCTTCAGCCTACAAAGCTATAGGTACCTACTCTAGCCTCCACGTGTTCTACTCTACCTACCTACTAAAAACCATGTTTTACACAATTCCAATGCAAACGTGGAATTTCATGAAAAGCCAAAATAAATTAAATTAAATTAAAATTCTAAGAAATCCGACCCCAAGATTTTTTTAAATTTTTTTTGTGGCATATTTTCTTCATTTAGCCATAAACATTTTGGAAAAAGGAATATTCTGTCAAAATTCCCTTGTTTTTGAAAATATAAATATAAAAAGGCCCCAAAAAAAAATTTCTTATTAAAAATTGCCAAAAATCACCACAATTGCCTACAACATGAAAAGGAGCTTAATATTTCTCTACTTTCATATTAAGAATCTCACCAAATTTGGCTAAACATTCTTATGCATGATCACCACTTTAGCAACTTCTCAAATGTTTTTAAAAAGAGCATTGCCCCCCAAGTAGTGATTTCTTTTTCAATTTTGTGATTTAGCCAAGGTGGTGATCATTTGTAAATTGAATTAGCCCAAATTTGGCTAATTATTTAAAAATATAAAAGGAAAAAACATCTTAAACATCCTTTCTTCTTCTTTTGCTACATATTTGAACCATGTATAAAAATATGGTGATTTTTTTTTTGGATTTTCTATTTGAAATTTAGAATTTTCAAAAAAGTCATTGAATTTGTAATTTTAAAAATGTCCAATTTTGCCCATTAATGTGAAATTTTGCACCCAAAAAAAAAATTATAATTTAGATATGTGTGTTTTCAAGTGTGTATTTAATTGGGCATCAAACCCACTTGCAATTGTAACAACTCCACAAATGAGATTATGGGCTAGAGGTCTTTCTTCACTACTAGTGTAGATCTTTTAATACATGCTACAAATTGGGATAACTTTTTTACAATTTTACAAAATTGTTTCATCCTCCAAGGTGCGTGTGAGTTCAACTATGAATAACTTCATCATTTTGGGTAACATGGTCAAATTGATTAACACAATTGAGTTATTAATTTTGTATCATGCATTGCTAAATTGATGCCCAACTTTATCGAATCTAACAAAGCCACACACATGAAAACATGCACATGAATTTAAAAACATGAAAAATGAGACTTTAGAACATATTTTTAAAATAAAAACATAAAATGTTCACACTGCACACGACTCCAACCACACATGACAAACTACAAAAACTAATTATCTTGTAATAAACACATAACATTTGTCTCATGGATACATTAACAATTATGATCAAAACTGCTTCAATATTTGCAAGTCGTTATAAAACATTAATGTTTATTTGAATATCACATAAATGTCATTTGCATGAAAATGTCATGTTGAAAATTTCCCAACATGCACAAGAGCTATGACAAATTATAACAAAAGAGGCTTAAACTTAATTCATTGTGCTTGCTAAGGCATAGTAATATAATGAGTTTTTATTGTAAGCCTTTGTGTTCATGAAACCCAAATCAGCTTCAAAAGCATTCACCACGTTTTTTGTTTGGTTTGTATAATTGAATGTGATCAAGAGATGAACACAAGGCACCTTGTGCTAGTTCCACCTCAAGAGTTCCCACATCACTCTTTCTTTTGTTTTTTAAAAGTTAGGGAACATTTTTTGCGTTTTTGTTTTTGATTGTTAAACCAAGAGTGAGAAAATCTTTTACCACCAATATTGATTAACAAACTTGAAGGAACATAACTTCCCTTATGAACATCTTCAACGAAATCTTGACGATTTGGAATGGGGAAGAAGGGCAAGGCTTTGGTTTGCCCTTTTCTTTAACAACACGGTTAAAAGCAATTACCTAGTCATGGCTTTATTAAAGAAATAAGGACCCCATAATGAATATGATCAAAAAACTTCATTCAACAATTATTGAACGATTTAAACAAACACATTGGTCACTTTTAGCCAACTTTGGCACAACTTGGAATCGTGAAGAATAATGACCTTCATTTAATATATATGCATCAAAAGTCTACCAATTGGAACATGGTTAAGCAACATGAAAAAATACCCAAATTCAAATTTCTACCAAAACCATGTCATATTTTCCAAGCATTAAAGTTATCCATATAATTCCTTAAAAAGAGGATGGAATTGCGCATTAAGGGTCCAAAATGGGTCAAAATGGGTAGGTGAGCATTAAATTGTTTAATTGATTTGCCTTGAGTGCCACAATCAAAGATTAAGTTTTTTTTGCACCTTCAGAAATGTTGAAAAGAATTTGGTCTTAGATATGCAAATCTTGAAGTAAGCAACCAAAGGATGGCTACTAGCAAAGTTGCATTAAATGCAATCATGGCAAAATTCACAATCTCATGTTAATTTTTCTTCTTTGATAAAAAAAAATCGACGTAATGGATAATAACAAAAAAAAAAGTGATAAAATATCAAAAAAAGTATCAAAAAAAGGTTGGACTAAATACAACCTTAAGGATAACTCCATTGTTTAATGGATTGCCAATGCATTAGTTTTGCACGGGAAATTCATTAGGTGGTTTGATTCACATAGGTTATCCCCCCTAGTTTTGTTAACTCATGGTAGTGGTTATTGGCATCTGTTCAACAAGATTATTAATTTTCACCTCTAATGTGGAAGAACAAGACTTTGGGATTAATTTTGATAGTTTCACATACTTTAAACAACTACTAACATTTTTAAAATTTTCATCATTGATTTTTTTATGGTTTGAATTAAATAACATTATAAAATTTTATTCCAAATAAATAATGATATTTACTGCTTGGAAATCCAATATTGAAATTAGTTCTACCATGTGATGCATGCTTAAAAAGGCTAGGCTCATAAAAGACCTATTTATGCATAATAAAATCAAGAAAAAATCCATCTTTTAGAACACGTCCCCTTCCATGTAATTTATGACTATTTAATGAAGGGGTTATTTCCCATGTAGTTTTTTTCTTTATATGTATCTCTAGGGGACCTATACACCTAAACGATAAAAACATTTTCACACCTTTAGGTTTATCAAGTGGTATTAGTGATAATTAATTTATCAATTTTTAGTTTCACAATAGAATACAAACTTGGAGAATGTTAAAAGAACGATAAATCTTTAGTTCATAGAAAAAAAAGGTGTGGGAACTTTAGGTATAGGATTAGGTCAAGCTACTCAAGTTGAACTATTGGTCATAAATAAAAACAATAATGCATTTGGAGCCAAAATGGTGCATGGATGAACCATAGGCTATTTCATCATGCCCTTAACTTGGGAGGAATCACCAACACCTTCTTACTTATAATATATTTTGCAACTTTCCATTGCATCTACGTCCAAATAACATATAGATTGCAAGATTTTCAATTTTGACAAATTACATGAATATTGAATGTTTGAGAATTCATAACTTTTTAACATTTTTTGTAAATTCCACAATCCAAAGGTCTTAAGACCTTTTAAACTTGTTCAAAAGCTATCAACATTTCCAATCAAAGTTCATTTCATCACAAACTTAACATTTCATGACCTAATAATGGAAATCATGCAAACTTTGTTCATTCATAATTTTACATTTTGCACACTTATATTGTGTATTGAAAACACATTTGACACATGGATTTATAAAAAGATATAAAATTTGTGTGACATTCGTTCATTCATAGGTTCATACTTCATTCATCAACACATTTATATGTGTTAAACATGTTTTCAATGCAAGATATATTTATGTAAAACTTACAAACTTGTGAATGATTGATCTTCAAACAATTTTCATTATTGATTATTTACATGTTAAATTTATAATGTTGATTGTGCAAATTGTCATTTACATGATCAAAACTCATTTTTGCAATTAAATTTTCTATCTTTCAAATGGTTACTTGACTTATGTTACATATATTTGTTTTGGGAATTTGATTGCATTTGATTATAATAATTTTCCAAACCTTCCAATGGTTTAAACAAGGTTCAATTTGGACAAGGTGTGGTCTTACAAACCTTGATTCAAAAAAATTGGACATCACATGGAACTTCCAACTCCCAAAGTGGGGGTGTTTGCAACCTAAAATGTCCATAAAATCTTGTAATGGTGCAATTTTTTTACACCCCTTAAAAATTGTGCATATGGACTCACTATTAAAAAGTCATCATTAAACAACATTTGTTTTCTACTTAAAATTCAATTATATGTTGATGAATTGTAAATGCATGATTCCATGCAATTTTTTTAGCACACAAAATGGAATTAAATGGACTTTTGAAGGCCCAAAAATGATATTTTTCATATTTATTTTATTGAATAAAAACCAAATAACCATTTAAAGTTGTTTGCTAAAAAAAACATATATTGGGTTTATAATTTAATTGCCACCAAATGACATCAATTATTTCATATTTATTTTTGGTCAATATAGTTTCCTTTTGTACTATGTTTTAAGTTTGATGTGCCTCGTGAAATATGTCTGAACAGATAATTCAAACTTCCCATTCATTTCTTGTTCATGTATGTTCTTTCTCATGTTGTGCTAAAAATATGGCAATTCCATGTATTTTTCTTTTATCCATAGCTATGGCCCAAAATGGTGGAACACTGTCAATTGATGTAATATCGTTGTGTGTTATTTTAGTGGTTTTGTCAAGTTTATGGTGATGCAACTTTACAATTAGTTTTTGGTTATGTTTTCCAATTGGGATCACAAGTTGTTTGCACCAAACACACAACGTTGTTTGTAGGTACTTTGTTAAGATCAAATTGAAGGTTTTTAAAAGTGCATAGGTTGAGTCAATAGTAGATGACTTCTCTAAATTTTGAACAAAATAAAACATAATTTCCAACTCCTTTGTATAATTGATATCCATTACAACGTTTAAGCTACTTGAATTGCTTAGCTTAATGTAAGCAAATGATGCCATCCATGGTTTAGTGTCTTCAACCTTTACAATGCATCCTTGTTGCAAATTAAGGTTATCTTTTACATTGAAGTAAGTAGCCATCCCATGCTTTGATTTCATTTAGTTGATTTCGAAAAGGAAATGAAGGTTAAATTTTTATTGAATTAATTTGGATTATTGTTTACAATATTGCTCCTTTGTAGGGTTTGTGATGGGTGAGAAAAAAAATAGGGATAAGCAAAATGGTGCAGGACATCATGATAAAAAACAAAGGGTGAAAGATCGTGAAAAGAGGTCTATGGAGGTTGCAAAGGACGAAAGGAAGAAAAAAATTAATTGTGAAAGGGTCAAACATTATCACAATAACAAACAATATGTTGATGTGCAAATGGAAGAAACAAAATTATTTTATTTTGAGTTAAATTCATCATGGGTGAATAAGAACAAAAGAGGTTAGCGGTAACAATTTTTAAAAATATGTGTGAATCATTTAAGGTTATCCAACACCTTAAGTAGGATGGGCACAATGAAAAAAATCATGGATTATAAAGATGTTTATGCAAACACACTAGATTAAATATTGCCACCCAAATTAACCCTTGCAAAATAAAAGGTGTTGGTAAAGATGAATAAATCATTAATTGAAATTACACAAGCAAATTCCAATGCCAAACTTGCATCAAAATGGTGTTTATTCATAACCATCATTAATGTAGATCCAACCTCATCAATGCAAGACATTGTTAAAGTTTGACCAATCAACTTGACTATAATGACCTATTTAACCAATACATCTAGTCAAGTTGAACAACCCCAATCAAAATGGCCAATGGGTTTTAGTCAAATGGGACATCTAATCAAATTGAACATAAATAATTGAGATCATTAATTAAAATGACCAATGTTCTTTAGTCAAATGGGACATAAGCCTATTACATATTTACCTCTTACCTTCCACTTATAATCTTACAACCTACCCACCTACCAACCCACTCACCTATTTAAATGTATTACTTACCTACCTACCTATCTATACACCCACCCACCTACCTACTTACTTACCCACCCACCCACCCACCTACTTAAATGTACTACTCATAACCTACCTACATATTTAGTTATCCACCCACCTATAAACTACCTATATATTAACTATCTACCTACTTCTTACAACCTATTTACCTATGTATTTCATAGTCACATAATGATGTGTTAAAATAAACATGTGAAATAAAAAACTTGACAAAAGTTGAACACCTTTTGATGGTGTGGTCCATTGGTTAAGGACATGATTTATTATTGGGGAAGAAAAAAGTTCAATTCTTAACACTTTTAACCTGTGTACATATTTAAAGGGCTAAGGTAGGTAAGGCAAGTTAAATAAGTTACATAATTAGTTACATTGAGTTAGGTTAAAGTAGGTCAAGTATGTTAGGTTAAGTTACCACCTACCTACCTACCTACCTACCACCCACAAAAATATTATTTTTGATATTAATTTTTAAAATAAATTATATATATATATATATATATATATATATATATATATATTGACCAATTGAATGGTCCACTATTCATTAATCAAAATGATTAGTTAAATGGTCCATTATTCATTAATCAAAATGACTAATCAAATGGTCCATATTTTGCCAATCAAAAAGACCACCTTGGTCACAATGGACATGTCAAAATTGACTAGTCCAAAATGATGGAATGGTCTTTTTGATGCCTATCCAAATTAGGTATTCAAATTGGCTATTTTTCTATTAGATTTGCTAGTTTGAAAAGGCAAGAATTCTAATAATGTATGCCACTTGGTGGATTGTTACATAAGGGTTTTTGAACATTTAAAGACTAAACTAAATGTTGTAAAGGAAATTGATGGATTTTAAAATGTTGATACAAAAATTGATGGATTGTTATGTTAAGTTAAATAGTGACATGGATTGTACAGTGTTGTTGTGTGTACTAATGTACTATTGGGTTTTATTTTGTAATCAACTTTTTTTGGAAAAAATCAAAGTTGTAAACCCAAGCATAATCATGGTTGAAAGGATATTCGGAAGTTTCAAGCCATTTTTTGTGAAGGTAATGATGGAGTGTAACACATATTGTTGCATCTACCATGTCAAATGGATGAACTTGATGTCGCTTTCAACAACATTAGGATTGCTTTTAAGGCCACATGATAAAAGGCTTGTAATTGCTAATGCTAGTTTGTTTGTTCTAATACTAATCATACATGTGGTGCATCTTTAAGAGTTTACACAAGGTTAATTGATTTGTGGGAGATGATTGTATGTGCCAAAAGTGACATGTAGGAATGGCATGTAAAGAAATGAGTTCTTGGTGAATGTAACAATTATGGGGTGGACTCTTTCCCCATTCTACCCAATAGAGAGTAATGGCTTTAATCCATTGTTGGTCAAGTGGTTAGAATCTCATAAATACCTCTATGGATTGGAAAACACCACATCATAGTTTAATAAGTAGTTGAAAAAACTTACTTTGGTTTATAAATAAATTGTGTTTGATGAGTTTATTGATTACATGAAATCTAAATTGTAACAATTTGTTATGCATAAATAATTAAGAGAATGATGTTGATACATATGTTAAGAAAATGGTAAACAAATGTAAAAATAACCATGGATGTTATAATGGACTAATAATAATTCTATTAAATCCTATATTATTGGTTTATTGCTATGAAAGTATTTAAGGTGAGCTTGGCAATATGACTTATAAAACTAGCTTTCTTGGCTTGACAAAGAAAGGTTAGTCCCTTGATGGATTGAATATAAATTGGGTTTTTGAACTTGTGGAATGTATATGCAAGGGCCAAATTTTCATTTTACATGAGTTAAAGGTATTAATATCCAAACTTAATAAATCAATAAAAAGGCCTTTAGGTCTTGCTTCTCCAAGAGAAAAAATAGTGCAACATTTAAGTAATGGTCTTGGAAGCCAAAAAAATGATTTATATGTAATTCCCATGAATTCAAACTAAATATATTGTGTTATTCAACATTGCAATTTATCTATTTGAAAGGCAATAATCATTTGGGGCTAATTCAAGATGACATATTCAAGTGCTTCAATAGGATACCATGCCCCATCATCATGAAAGGCTAAAGGTTGTGATAAAATGTTAGTAGACACTATAACTTATTATTAAAACCGTTAAAGCAAGTTATTTTGATCTAAAAATTAGTGATTATTTTGCATGCATTTTGGGATTTTCTAAGAGAACTTTTTAATTCCACTCTTATGTAACATAGTTTTTCACAAACTAGATCAATTTATGTTTAGTATGGAAAAAATTCAAAGAAGGAAAAATGTTACAAGATGCAAAATTTCAACTTACGGGTTCTTTTGTAAGAAAATAAATTATTCTCATAATTTAGCAAATTGAAGAGCTATATTGATGGAAATAGGGGAAAATCCCAAATGTAATATACTAGATCTTCATTTTCGATAATTATGCCACATAAGGCTAACAATTTCGTAGTTTTTATTTTCGACATTGAAAATGGGGTTAGAAAAATAAAAACGGAAGTCAAAAATTTAGTGGTAGGATAAGCAATTTAAAACATGTATAAAGTCTTTTTTTTGTTGGCAATGTGGTTTCAATTGTTGATTTCATTGAAAATTATAATTTTGAAATCCAAAATGAGGTGCAATCAATGTTGTGGCATAATTATTAAGTTCATATTCTTGTCCATATTACTTTTCAACTTAATCACAATGTAAGCATGTATGATGATGATTCATGAATACCTATTGAATATCATTTTTATGTTTTTGAAGACCAAAAATATGATCCAAATTTTGTCCAACATTGTTTTAAACTGCATTGAAACCACATGATTGATGGTGTGACGCATTCCCAACTCTTCAAAGGGTTCAAATGTAAGCCCAAGTAGAAAACAGCGGAAGAAGGAGAAGTCGAAGCACGTTTCCTAGCTCACAACACTTTGAGGGGTAGAGGGGCGTGTTGGAGCTTCGGGATGGGACTAGGAAGAGTTGACAAGCTTCACTCACTCACACGGGCCTGCACACAACCCACACAAAAT
>Ga0116227_10006128_pt1 | contig 24650 bp, 20 predicted proteins | sample S1TSphgellanicum_FD_89693 | JGI IMG/M metagenome (GOLD analysis project Ga0116227, IMG submission 89693) | Host-associated microbial communities from peat moss isolated from Minnesota, USA - S1T2_Fb - Sphagnum magellanicum MG | ecosystem: Host-associated > Plants > Peat moss > Unclassified... | reverse complement strand
CCAATTTCCCCCCCAACCAACCCCCCCCCCCCACCCCTTCCCCCCCAACCCAAACCCCCAAGAAAACCACCCCCATCCCGCCCCCCCCCCCCCCTTCCCATCATAATGTTTCCTCCTACTCAGTCTATAATTTATTTGCAAATCTGAAAGGGCCTATCATATTTTGATACATGTCCTCTTGCTGAAACATCAAAGTTAGAGGCTCCCTCCCAACAACCCAACTTATGAAAAACTAGGGTACCTTGTTTGTGTTTCCCACTAGAGTGTATGCATACACTGATGCAAAAATGGATAGGGTGTAGGCTTAAAGGACGTGGTTGTAGATGTGTACTCAATGAAAACACTGTTGTTTAGGGTTTCAAATTTGTGTCTTTGTCTACATTATGCATTGTGACGGCTAAAAGTTGGCGGTCAGTGTTTGTTTATGCAAATTAGACATTAGAACTTGAAGAGGGCATGTGAGAGAATAGTGCTGTCTATTGTTTGTGTGTAATTCAGGGCTGATCTTATTTTCGAAGCAAATGGTCAACAATAAAGTGGCATTCATGGAGTTTCTGCTTGGAAGGAAGATGGCAAGAATAAAACGAGGAACATTGCGGGGGATTTGGCACAAAAAAGCTAAGTGATCAAATTCAAAAGATAGTTGGTGTTCTTAGAAATTGTTGCTTTGTTTAGTTAGTTGTTGTGTTTTCTTTCATTGCTCTAGTGACTAGTTAGGGCAAAGCTCTATGTATTTCAATGATGATATGAAGGGTTAGTGCCATGAAATGATGACAACTTGAGGTGGTTTGAACTGTTAACATACTAGGCATATAAAGAACTTGGAGTCATTTATGTGGGGAGGGTGAAACATCGGTTGATGAATTAAACTTGAGATTTTCTTTGGGATGGTCAATATGAAAAACTCGTAATGGGTATCCTCAAGCGAAAACAAAAATTCTTGTAGTTCAAGGGTCTAATAATCTAAAAACCTAATCCTACACCTTAGGCTTTACATTGAAAAACTTGTTTGTACTTATAATAGTCTTACACAAACCTAGTACTTTTCCATCTACATCACCAGTGCCATAATTTGAACCCACAATTGGAAGGGAATAAAGAACATTGTTACAATGATTCAACTATCATACAAGTAGCATTGTTATATTGCATATTAGTGAATGGGGACTTAGTAGCTCATAAAATTGATGGAACACTAAGAGAACTAAATCATGGCTAAACCTATGCAATTCTAAAAAGATAGTTAGGTTGTGGTATCAAAAAATTTAGGTAATCATTAATTAGAATTGTAAGTGAATAAATTTCGTAATGCAACAAATAATTCAATAGAAATTGTTGAGTTTAATAATCTACTTTGAATTGTGGCATAGAAGTAATTGACACATGTTTCCAATTTCCAGGTTTGCTCTACCTTGATCTATTGTTTGACAAACATACAAATAATAGTATGTTAGAGTTGTCTTTTTCAAGCTTAAGGTTAAATGTATGGCATTTTTTTTTTCGTTACAAGTGGGGGAAAGTGCAAGAAATTGAGCCCAATGACTCCCAAGTGCACTTCCATTTTGGGGGTTGCATTCGTGCAAAAGTTCTGAATATTCTAAGCTTTAGATGAAAGGGCAGACAAGCACCAATTTGGGCCCCCAAAATATCATTGGAGATTTTTTGAAGTGTAGAAACCTAAAGTGCCTTCGCATTGTTCATTTAGATTTGAAATGCATGACTTATGATCAAAAAAAGGGCTAGGAATCAAATTGGAAGTTTGACTCTTGACCACAAATCCCTTTAAAAGCAAAGGTGAAATGAACTCCTATTAGGGGGTGCAATAGATCATTGAAAACATTTTTTTGAAGGTTGTAAAATATTGCCCTCGCATGCTCCAAAATGTCATAATTTGAAAAAGATATGAGCATCCAAAGTTTTGAAACAATAAGAGTCCCAATTTTGGAATTCCCACTTGGAAGTCTTAGAAAATAGTGTCATTTCAATGTAGCTCCCATGGAAAGTCACGTAATATATTACAAGAAGGGGGAGTAATACCTCCTCCCAAAGGTTGCGAACTATGTAAAACTTGAACTTGTCCCTATTAAGTTCACCACACCATTTACTTCCAATTTGCACTAATTGCCCTCTTTGTTTAGTTGTGCAGGTTAATTTTATATTGAAATCTTGCTTGTGAATTTGTCCTAATCTCATTTTGAATATTTAACACACCCTTTTACCCCACAAGTGTTGTGAGTTAGGGAATGTGCCTTGAATCCTTTTTTTTCATTTTTTTGTTTTAAAATTGCACTTGGGTCTCTTAAGGAGTTTGGCGTGCATCACACAAGATGTTGAACATTAAATGAAATGCTACCACTATTTTGCACCCAAGTTTTTAATGTTATTTTTATTAACAAAAATGAAGTTTTACATCTCAATTTTGATTTGAACTTATATGTGTTGGATGTAAGCATTTCCCATCATATTGCTTGAACAAGGCATGATGCAAGTTAAACAAGAGATGAATTAACAATTTAAAAGTCACAACTTGCATTAACAAAATTGAAAGGAGGTGTTTTTAAAATCTTTATGACGCGTTCCCAAGTCCCTTGTTGAACCCACTTGAGGGTCCAACTATGTAGAGTTGCGGAAAGTTGGGACTTGGGGGTTGCTCCCGACTTCCAGCACTATAAAAGGGGGTAAGGGGTGTGCTAGAAGTCCCAGGATTAGACTAAGAAGAGGGACTAGATTATCAAGCTTGAATCTGCATCCAAAAACCAACCACAAAAGGTTAGTTAACATTCGGGAACACCTTTAGATGTTGGGACAAGCCACGGGCATTTTGACACACAAGACTCACCACGGCCCGGACTCAGGGGAAGCCACCACCTTCCCCCATATAGTATACTCTGCAGCTCTCCGCGGAGGTTATATCCAAATGGCTCTTTTTCTCGGGACTCCCAAGCTACAGTCCCGAAATTGTCCCGAGTTGGAGTCCCGGGACTTTGGACGCTCATAACTCCTTGCCCCAAATTCAAATTGGGACGAGGTCTAAACCAAAGTTGTAGCTCTTGTCAAGAGCTTTCCAACACCATGTGGCATTCATTCAGCAGACGTCGGGAAGAGGTCGATTCCCGACTTTTAATGGTCGGGAGTCAAACTGCCAGTTTAACTCCCGGCCCTTCTTTTGTTCATAACTTGGGTTGCAAATGTCCAAATGGCACATGCAAGGCCATTTTGGGCATCTAAACTTCAAGAACTTTCCATTGATATAAAAAACACCTCAATGCGAGGTGTTTTGACCCTTGAACTCGAGCTCTAAATTTTTGGGAGTCCCGGAGGACTGCATTTTCCCACTTTCGGGAGTGTGAGTTGCATTCTCACACTTAGCCCCAAAGTGGGGTTGCGACACTTTATTTATATTTTTCATTGGAACCTTCTAGAATTTTATCAACATTTTTAAAAATCCACTCACTAAACCTTTTATAAACCTTCATCAATCACATCCTCTAAAAGCTTTTATCAACTACATTTTTTAGAATCTCCTATGAATCAGTCTTCTAGAAGCTTCCTATAATTAAATATTTTTTAAAATTATTAATTATTCTATTAAAACTTTTCACTTTAACTAAATTTTTTAGTAATTTTGTTTAATGTTTTTAAAAAATTCTATCCATATTCCTTGGATTTTTCCAAAAAATAGATTTAAATTTCTAAGCATATCCATTAAAAAAAAGTTATTTAAAAATTAAGCATTTTTTTAATAGAAATTTCATTTATGTTTAATGCTTGTGACACAATACAAGACATGTATAGTACTAAAAAAAATAATTATAATGGTTAGCATTGCAAACTAAAGAATTTTCAAAAAATCTTAGAATGTGTAACATCAAATGTACATAGTTGGCAAAAAAGAATAATGAATGTGACCATAATTGTAGTGAATGAGCTTGAAAAGAAGTCATTGCGTTAAAAAATAATTAATCAAATGGAGAAAGTAGAATGTTGAATCGTTTATTGTGAAGGTAGAAGAAGGGGAAAAAAAAAATTAGGAAAGACTACACATATTCAATGTTGAGAGGAGTGGAACTTGCACCCACATATAAGAAACACAAGGAATAAGAAAGGACACATAAAAATGACAACTTCAACAAAAGACCAACTAATTCTTTACATAGTTGAAATTGATGAACTTGTAATCCCACATGTATACACCCCCAAAAAAATTTGCAAGTTAACAAAAAGTTGTTTAGAAAATTAGATGGGGACAACTTTAATGACCTTCATTTGTTTGCATTATTAGGTGAACAAGATATCACAAAAAAAATTTGATGAACATTAGCTCCATAGTTACACTCAAACATTGGATAAGGAAAGGAAATAAATGCAATTGAAATTGTACATTAAGTTGGAAAATGTGTATGAAATAAAGTTGTTGAAAACTGGAGGTGACATTTTGAACTACAAAGTTGGTTTATAGTTGTTGAATGACATTTTTGTGAGTAAAGCCACTAGAAGCACATTAAACATGAAAAACCTTTCAAGAAATTTGTTACCACTATTGAACTTGAACAAGAGGCAACAATAACTGCAAATGCTATAAACAAGGACACAAAGATTGAAGAAGATGACAACTTTAAAAACATGCCAAAGCAAAAGGTCACAAAAATTTGCATATCAAGCCAACACTAAAGAGAAAAAACTTGGAGTCACCAAGGATATCATGGTGTAGAAGATTCAAGTTGTGAAAAAGGTGTTCATGTCACCATAATAAAGAAAGCTTAATGTAGTTTTGAAACTTTAAAAAGATTGGAAACAATATGCAAAACATGGGTATGGGGAGGAGGAACTTCTTGATGAGGATCACAACTACCAAAAAAACAAAGAAAAATAAGAAATGCATCAAAAACATGCAAAAGGTGTTTACATTTCCAATGATGTGCACAATTGCAACATATCTACCTATTTTAATGTTTCCACCAAGCTCAATAAATTGCCCAATTCTACCTAATAATCAAGTCATTCATTTGATCTGCAAAGACAGCAGGTATCACTTCCAGATTACAGCAGTTTCAGATCGCAATCTTCCCAGTGTGAGAAAAGGTTTTAAATGCAATATTTGGATATAACAAAGAGATTACCTGATAGTGAAGAAACACAACTGACAGTGGACCACTGATGAAAACAATCTGCCATGTAATGTGAATTGTGACATATAATATCCCCAGGAGCTGGAAACCTAATGCCAACATTGCTCCATACAGGAGAGGAATGCTGATGTCAAGTGCCATTTGATCCTTTGTTGACTGCAACAACAAAAACACAGTGATTTCTTTCACTGCAAATCCAACCCAATGCAATGTTCAACAAAAGATTTCACAGAATATATTCACGGGTTATCTGTTAGACAGGAAATTTGAAGTAATGATCATCTTACCCAGCTCAAGAGTCTTCCAGTGGGAGTAGTATCAAAAAATGACATAGGTGCTCGGAACACAATTCGGATTGAGTCCAACAAATGCAACAAGGAGAGAGTGAATGATTACAAATACACCACTCCCCATTGCATGCTCCGCATAGACAGAGATGAACCTGCTGGGCATGAAATACTCTTCTGCTGATGTTGATTGCGCTAACCAAAAATCAGATGCAATTTGAAGGATCTACCAACAGGTCTGGATTACAAAAAGAGCAATGACATGAATGCCTCCAAAGACTTTGGTCCAAAAAGCCCAATATATTATCCTCTTCACCTGCCCAACAGCACGCTCTTCTACATCAATAAGAGTTGCTGAACCTGTAAAAGAAAATTCATCAAACACACCTCAGAAAAAAGCTTGCTCACCAATTTAGCCAAGATGTTCTCTCCCATTTCTTTTCAATGAAAAAGAAAAGGTTAGCAACCTGCGGTTTTGACCATATTGGGCTTTGCTGGTGCTAGCAAGCTGCTTTTTCTCTTCAATGGTTGGTGATTAGATGTTTGTTTGGAGATCTGGCACTTGCTGGAATTGGAGAATCCTTCAGGTCCTGTGCTAGAAATAAGTTGCCCACTACAAGGAGTAAATGCAACTGCACTCCCGATTGATGCAACTGAATGTACTAGCTGGTTGCCATCATTCATGATCTCTGGTTCATCTTCCAATTTTTGAGCTTCAGCCATCCGTAGTGCTGGTTATGGGCTTCTACCAGGGCACCAAAGTCAAGACCAAGCTTCAACAGCTCTTCGTAGTCCCCTGACTGGACAATCTCTCCATCACACATCACCTGCCCATTCAAAGACAAAGCACACAAAAGTCTAGCCTGTCAAACTCTGGATACAAGCAGTACAAAAGACACATGTTGCATGAGGTGAATGACACCCCTGACTTGCTTCTTGTATTATGGCAAATCCAACTCTTTATCTGTAGACCTCTCTCTATCTCTCTCTCTCTCTCTCTCTCTCTCTCTCTCTCTCTCTCTCTCATACACACACACACACAATGCAGGCTACTGCAATCTTCTTTGTCACACATTTCACGTAGCCTTGAAGAAACTTGGATGGGCATACCAATCTACAGCTTGTCAGCAGCACTGGATATTTGTGTCATTTGCAAATCATGGCAGCTAAAAGGATGGAGTGGCATAGATAAGCCAAGAGTATGTATTTATCCAAGTTTGATCTGCAACTCCTTCTGTAGTACTTACCAGAATAAGATCAGCATTGTGAAGGAATTCAACTTGATGTGTCACCAACAACACAGTTTTACTAGCCAAAGCCCCTCTCACACATTCCTGCACGAAATTCCAATCCCTATTCTTGCTGTGATTGGCAGGATGGAAATCTCACAGAAATAGCTGCAAACCAAATGACAGTCTCCCAAGACTTCATAACTATTTATGATTCAAGAGATTTCAGTGTACACAATTTGTGCAAAGTTCATCTCAGAATAATTTCAAGGAATGTGAAATTTGCTGCAAAAAAAGCAGGAAGCAAGAACTTTGGATCAAACACATCCATTGAAAAGCTGGGTTCCTGTGTGAGCATCGACAGCACTGAAGATATCATCCAGCAAGTAGATATCCGCTTCTTGATACACAGCTGCAGCCAGCTGCACTCATTGCTTCTGACCTCCACTAAGATTGATTCCACACTCACCAATCTCTGTTTGGTCACCATGAGGCAACTGGATCAAGTCACTTTGTAAGCACACACACGCAGAGTGTCATGGTACAGAGCTTAGTCCATCTGCTTCCCAAATAAGATGTTGTCTTGGATTGTTGCATTCTGAATCCAGGCTGATTGAGCCACATATTCCACTTGCCCATAAACTTGTACCTGGCCAGAATACAGAAATCCTTACTTCAAAGCAGGAATTCCACAGAAGAAACTGCAGACTAGAACACTAGAACTCTCTCTGATTTGAAGGTAAGAAAAGCACTACTAATTCACACAGTGAAGAGAGGAAGATGACTACTTTCTGATCATAGTGGATTGCTCAAGCAACACACCTTGCCTGTGATTTTCTCCATTTCTCCCAGGATGCATTCCAGGAAAGCAGATTTTATGGTTCCAACTGTCCCAATAATCGCCACCAACGTGCCATTCTTGATCTCCACATTTATATTTCTGAGAATTGGGCTTTCTGCTCAGGATCCCACTTGAAGGATCCTCCCTTTTCTCAAACCACAGTGCTAGTATGTCATAATCAGAAGAAGATAGCAGGTCACCCTCTCTGGTGAAAGCCTTAAATTGCACAAATTTTGCTTTGTTCTTTCATGTCATCATCCGAGCTTTCATGTCCTTACACTTCAGGTTTGTCATTCAGATTGCAATATGCTTCAAAGTTAGAAGAAGAGTATAAGAGCTTACATGCACTGTCAATGCAAACTCATGATCACCATCTTGGCCTTGAATCCTTTTTTCCACAGCTGTCAGATCCAGTTCACCACTTTGGAAGAATTTCAGCAATTGATTAAGAGAAACAAGAGCTTGTGCAGCTTGCATCATGGTCCGCAGAAACTGCCTGAATGGGTCTCGCAGAATGCAAAAAGTTGCCATTGCTGTGAACACTCATCCTGCCGTGAGGTCGATGTTCAAGAGCAAGCAGGAGCCAAATGTGAACACAGAAACCAACAGAGGAGAGAGCCATAACAGGAAGATCGATATAGCAGCTATATATGTAAGTTTTGTTATCCACAACTGCTCCATCAGTCGTGCATCAATCACCTGACATCAATTGCATGAATCTTGTACTAATTAGCTTTACAGCCTTCAAGTAGCTCATAAATAAATCATCATAGCATGTTGTCATCAAATGCAACTCTAGGAAAAAATTCATCCAGGAAGAGAAAACACATTCTTATTGCAACCAACCTGTTGGAGAAACTGATCTTGCGGAGCTTGAAGCTTGAGTATTTTCATGTTACTAACAGCCTCATTTGTTCTCTTGATTCAAACATCTTTGCATGCCGTGATCTTGACCATGATTCCTTTCTGCTTTCTTGCAATATACAAGCAGATGAGCATGATACACAGCATAGTTAAGAAACTTGTCAGAGTTGCAACACCAACAATGCGATAGAGAATCACAAGTGCCAGTACAATCTGAAGAGGGAGAGCCCACAGATCTTGAATCTGCAAAAAATAACCAACAAACTTTGAATATGAGATGAAGTCTGTATTCAATAGATCTAAGTTTTCAGACTCTCAAATTCTGTGTCAAAACCTCAGAAAAATAGAAAAGGAGAGAAGTGAAGAATTGCTCAGAAAGCGAACAAATCTGCACAATTTGAGGGAATTTGATTGTCATATATGAAGCTTGCAGTCACCCTTGCATGTAGTAGTTGGATAAATGCTCGACAAATCTCTCAGACATCAGTAGACATGTAGTTCCCAATCTTTCCCACACTGTGAGTTTGACGAGCAGAGCTTGAAAGGTGAAGAACTTTTTGATACAGATGCAACTAGAGCTGCTTGAGTATTAGTCCAAGTCTCTGTGAGAGGAAGCCATATTGATGGTCAACCAGAAGCTTCATGCATTTTGCAAGAAGCAAGACAAGCACAAGTTTCACACCATGAGACTCAACTCTGTCAGGATCAGCAGAGAAATCAATGAACTGTTGTACAAGAAGTGGTCCAACGTACATCACAGACAGCTTCACTGATGCAAGAAACGCATTGAAAGCAAAAAGAGGCCAGAATGTCTTGATTAGTCCCCATGTCAGCGATTTCAAAGCTCCAGCTTGGTGACGATGCTCTACTTCCCAGTTAGATTGAAGCCTTTCATACACAACTTGTGCAGAATCTTCAGGACTGAGACCGGGAACATCTTCAAACAGGAGAGCCCTTCGACTACCTGTCGACAAGAGAGGATTCAACCACATGAAGGTGGCCTTACTCAGAAGAGATGCTTTCCAGAACCTCGTCACTGATTGTTCTTCTGCCTCTTCTTCTTCTTCTTTCACCCCATTCATCTTCATGAGCTTGGTATGAGCTGTAGTACTGATCCTCATGCAGCTCAGCGGCTCTGTAAGGGATGAATCCACTGCAACTGCAGCTGAAAGACGAAGCCATGATGTCTTCCCAAAAACAGCCAAGACCGCAAGATAGAAACTCGCAAGCAATGTCGGGAATGTTAAGTAGATTGTCGAGAGCTCTCCAGGGTTTTGTGCAGGTGAAATTTGAATAATTCGGCTATGAATGCATAACCTTCAAATGCAGCGACGATTAGGAAATTGGTGAGCCAACAACAGGCCTCGTGAAGTTGAGGAGTACGAAAACTGAGATCAGCTTGCTGCTTATCAAGCCAAAGCTTGGAAGAGAAGGTCAAGAATGTAAGTGCCTCGGCCATAGCAAAGACGAATCCATCAAAGGGCACAAGCGACCAACCGCTGCGAAAGCCGATCCAGTAACGCGAAACACAGAGTACCGACCAGCTGAAACCCACCGTCGAGGTTATTCGTAGCGTCAAATTGAACAGTCCACTACTCTTAACCGATCTATGCTATGATGTTGCACTTGAATTTGTAAGGCTCTGAAGCTTCAATCGCACAGTACCTGATGCAATAACTACACAAAAGAGAAGGGAGATGATGGAGACGAGGTAATGAAGTAAGCAAGGAACCATTACAGATGCTAAAGCCCAGGCCCAAAGATCTTCAGCAGCTCCCTGCAGCCTCCGTCTCCCTGAAATATTCTGAACCTCGCTGCAGCAAAATGATGTACAGTTCTTACTCGGATTCAAGTACTCCAGCAGCCACTCAATAGTAGGACGTCCTGCAAAGAGGATCAATACTACGAGAAACACATGATGTTAAGGTGATCAATTCATGCAGAGCTTGAAACTTCTACAAAGAAGCTCGTATGTCATGTACAAGGTAATGAGAGCTCTGTTCAGCTCCAATGTCACCTTGAAAGCTGCAAATTAGTCAAGGTTTTTCAATCTTTGCACCGATGATTACAAGTGCCTTCAGTAGTCTATCTAAGTCTCAATTCTTAGATCCCTGACATCAACAAAGGGAGAAGATGAAAATCTGGAGAAAGAATCATGGACCCTTCAATGATTCATCTGGAGACTCATTGATTCTTCAAAATGAAAACTTGGGGGAACAAATCATGGATTTGGACTGTGAAGACTCAAAGATTCTTCAAAATTGAGCATAGAAACATATTAGATCACTGAACCCTGGAAACTGAAGTGGAGAGTTTGAAGGAGCAAGACAGAGAGAATCGTATCATGAATGTCAGCACCTGCACACATGTCAAAGTACTGGAAATTGAACTACAAGAAGAAGAAGCTGATGGATTGATTCTTTTGCCAAGTTTTCTCCATTGAAAATTATCATGGAGTCCAAGCAACAAGCAATCTGATTGATTCTCTTTCTCCAAGTTTTCTCCATTGACAATTATCATGGATCTGGCCTGCAAGAACAGATTGACATACCTTCCATGATGATTTGAGGTTCATTGTGGTTGTCCTCCAATCCCTCATGCTTGAAGAGTTCTTCAATTATGTCTGCAGCACCACTCAGATTATTATTACGCATCAAAATTTATGAGCCATCAACAACCAAATCAATTCTGCAATAAAATTTAAAGACATCAACAGTGCAATCAATCCTGCAATGAGTATAATTGTGACACACATGCCGTTCAGCTATCCAGAAATGACATAAATATTTCACTGCCATTTGGCCTTATACCTTCTAGCAATTTCAAAGCCAAACAGATCAACTTGAACATGAATGAGCTCTAGCACTCAAAGTTGATAGCAACTTGGCATGGAAGAATCAACAAAATCAAAGTTGCTGAGGTGCAAGTCTCCTTGATAATTTGAGCCCCATATACATGCAACCATTTGAACAGACCCTTGCAGCTCATCATAAGTAGCTAAGCACTTTTCTTCCATCAGACATTTTCATACACTTATAAGAGTAGCAACATGTATGTCCCCTTGATGTTCAACATACATCTAGACCACTTCTCGCAAAACAAAAGCTCGAAAAAAATTCCATTTATTTCGACATAATTTCAAAGCTGCACCATCCTGCAGAATATTGATCATAAAACTGAATTGAAACCACAACATTGAATCACAACTGGGGACCTTCTATTCCTGCATCACTTTTAATAATTTGAGAAAATTCGAATCAAAATTATTACACAATATTGTCCTGATCCTTGAAAAATTCTTCGAATAAACAATTGTGCTACACCAATTGAATTGGCTCTGAGGCTACTAGAGACTAGTTCAACAAGCTTGCTTTCTCTGCAGAGCTTGCACATTGTGGGCCTGCTGCTCATGTGCTAGAGCTCCATGTTACAAAGCTAAACTACACACAACACCTGCACACTTCTTGCACAAGATATTTAGCAAATGCTCAGCATCAATGTGCTACTTCAACATGCCTGACAACAAAAGTTCTCATGATACTTCTCATTGCTTACTAGTGTTATTCTTACATATTTATGAAACCTACCTGTGCACAATTTTAGAGGCATCCACTACCCTAGTACTATGTAGTATATAGAGAGGACCGAATCAATCATCCCAATAAGTATTCATGAATCAAATGCAAGTTTTTTTGGTTGGTAAAACCTTCACCCAATCATCTCAATTAGGTGTTTACGAATTGAAGTTTTTCATAATTGACAACACTTCACCTTAATCATCATAATACTTATGAATCTATTATTGAATGCTTTATTCCCAAAAGGTTTGATGTCACAAAATTTGTGTGTTACAATTTTCAAAGGATTAGCTGGAGGAATTGTTGTGCATTTTAGTGAAGGAATTTGCTCACTCCCACTTGGTTAGTCAACCAAGAGATATTAGCCTAAGTAGTGGCTACTTATATACCAATAAAGGACTTGGACGGAAGGAAGGAAGGATGATTGTCTGGTTTTGAACTAGTGTTGGATGATTCCGTAACGTCAGCTTGTTATGTTTAGAAGAGGATATTTTGGTTTCAAACCAAGCTTGTTGCACGGTTTTGGCTTTTCCTTATGGTTCCAAGCCAATTTGTCGGACACATAAGGTTAGGTTTTTCTCTCTCATTTTTAATCTTGTTCAAGTTTTTTTTGCCCCATGTGAAAAAGGATATGGTTTTGGTGAAACGAAGATCTATCTTTTTGGTTCCTAGTCATTTGATAAGAAAAAATTGGTGGTTTAAAAAAAGCCCCAACTAATAATTCAAGTACTATTATGGTTGTACTATTTTGTGAAGACCTAAATATGGATATGCTACATTTGATAGAGGCCCATATCATAGTATGTTGTCGGCTTTGGCACAAATTATAATGCTAAAATTTTCAAAAAATATTTTTATTCAAAGAAAATAATTTGTGAAGGAAAATTGAAGAATCTTTTCTTATGGAATATTCAAAATTAATTAATTAATTGATAAACGTTTGCTGAAGGTGGCCCTTGTATTATAGTATTAGCTAGCTATTTTAAGGAGATTTTGTATTTCAATGGGCTATTCTTTTTCTTTTTCATTACTATTTGATAGAGGTTTTTGGAAAGTGTGAAAGGAAAAAAGTTGGAATGTTGATAAGTATATTAGGAAAATTGGAACAATGTGATTACGGAGGCCATATCATTGACACATATAACCAATTTTGAGATGCTCGATTGGGAGATATTGTTGTACGGAAATTAAAACTAACAACATCACAAGTTGAAATTTTGTGTATGTGAAATCAAGATTCAACTCAACACATGCAAAGAGATGATTTTAACATTGTGCATGGGATGGTTGGCTACTTTTGGAAAATGTCAATTCCCCCAACATGAAAGCTTTAGGATCATATGCATATGTTGGATATGTTGTTCTGAAAACCTTGTATTGTGACATCACAAAAATGATAACATAAATGTATTATGTCAGCATATTTCACCACAAGTATCATTAGTGTTCAATTTACTCCAATGACATGAACTAGTCCTACAATTTTGATGTAACTGGCGTGTTTGTTGAATCTATACAAGCACGTATAAGCTTTTCAATCATTGGGTAGAATGAAAACACACCTCTTGTCATTAAACCTTCAAGATCATTTGATGAAAATTTGTGCAAATAGACAAATAAATATTGTCCCAACACTCAATGCGCTTTTGTATGAGTCCATATGCACATGGAGGTGGGTATAGATGAAGTGATTGAAATTGTAAACCACCAAAACCACAAATAAGGTTCTTACATTGGAATGCATTCAAAATGTATGACTTCACATGAAAGGAGGTGGGTACCCATGAAGTGATTGGATTTGCAAACTATTGAAACTACAAATAAGGATCTTAAATTGGAAGGCATTCAAAATGTATGACTTCACATGTATGGAAGGAGGTATCCATGTATAGAAGTCAATTCCTTTATTGCTAGTAAAGCATAGAAAGAAATTACAAATAACACACATTTTGTTAAAAACTTCTCCCTCACAAATCCATATTGTTGAACTTCAACCATCACCTCTTGTATTGAACTATGACCATCATGTGGGCTTTTTTGTTTGGATTGCTTCAAGGTACATGTGACAGGAGCTTTGTATCACAAAGATAAAATGAAATTGTGGTGATACTTGACCTAGAAAGAAAGTTGTTTTAAAATACATTTATAATGTGGTAATTGTGATGTCAAAATCAACATTTTTTTCCTTGCAAGTCTACCTTCATCCAATCATCAAGATCGGCTTGATACAATCAGATATAACAAAAATTCCTATAATGTTTGAAGGACCTTTGCCTAAACCCAAATTCTAGGATACAAGGTGTTAAAAATGAACACATGTAAAAGGTCATTATTTTTTAGTTGAGGTTTTTTCATCAAGCATTTCAACAATTTTATTACAATATTTTTCCTCATTATCATACAAAGCCATGGATTCAAAGCAATTCCACAATTTGTGGGTTGGCAACCTTAGGATAACTAAACCTTAACTTATGGAACATTTTGTCTTTTTTTTCTTATAGTAAGTTTGTTGGAATAACATTAAACGTAATTTTGATTTAATTAGAACTTGAGGGGAGTGAAGGCAAAAACACACTAAAAAGAATCACAAATGGCATGGACAATGCTTAAGATTGTACTTTTGTATTTTTGAAAAATTAAAAAGAAATCACAATAATTTAAATTATCAATTTTTTTGGAATAAGATTCATTGTTTATAAAGTTTCAATGCTTAAATTTTGATGCAAATTGATGAGTTGTTTTTTCTAATCATATGTTCAAAGTATCTATGAATTTATTTTTTGTCAAACATTTTTAATTATTGAATATGCATCATTCCTTCTCAAGATTGAAGAAAATTTTAATATTGATGATGAGAAAAATGAACATTAGTTGAAATTGATGGAATTCATTTAACAATACATTTGAACACCTTTTGCTAAATATTATGTAAAACTTCAAGAAATCAACCATTTGTCTTGTACCTAGATCTGGGATGTCCATATTGAGCAAAGACCTATTTTGCACCTTCCACCTATGACCAAACCAAATACCCTCCCCCTTCCCTTGCCCCCTACCTCCCAAACACCAAAAAAAAGAAAAAAGGTTGCTCTCAATTAGAGTATTAAATATCTACCCATGTTACAAAAAGCCATTCCCTTGACAAAATATGTTGGTGCTTGTGCACTACAAGGAGAGAGTTCACAAAAAAGTCCTTGCCTCCTTGTTCATGTTATGTCAGTGTTGTGCACCTCCAAAGGAATCGTGGGTGCACATGTTAAAGCAACTTTGCTTTTGCGATTGGACGAATTTAATCATTGATAGTTTCAACTAATCAATCTTTTTGGTCTTAGATGCCTTGTATGATGGGGATTTGGAAACATTGGATTGAACATGAAGTTTGTCATGTTTTGATAGCCACTCGTCTTGGTCAATTAGATTAATTTTTTTGCATGACTAATTGCTTTGCATGATCCAAACTTTGAAACAATTGGAATCTTAATCAGTGTTTTCTTTAGGAATTTTTGTTTGTCGTCAAAGTGGTGATTGTCCCTAGGGAGATTTAACCAAATATGGCTATAAACCAAAAATAGATTACAAATCTTTAATCATCCCTCCATACTATGGCTATACAAAAATAACCAAATATAAGAATCTGAAACTTTTTTTTTTCTCTCTCTTCTAGCGAATGGAAAACCTCCAAAATCAATTCCATTTTGAATTTTTTATTTTTTATTTCACAAAAAAAGGCTAAACTTAATGGTCCACTATCATATTTTACTAAATTTGCTTGTATTGGACAAGTTTTTTGAGACATTGGACATAATACCCAATTACAAAAGTAACATTTTATGTTATGACCATGTAGAAGCATGTTTGTAAAAGCTTGTGTTATCTGATGAGATTAATTGAAATTTAAGTGCCTTTGTGAACAAAACACCTACTATGAAAACCACATGTCTAACCCTCCAAGGTTGCAAGAAAAAGTTAACCATTGTTACTTATATGGAGTCATGCGTATTGTTAAAGAATGTTTAACAATGAAAAACTATACATAAATTCGTACCCTAAAATTAAAGATGTATGTATAAATTGGTTGCATCTTTGAGATGGAACTATAGGGTAAGATGGTTGGTGTCCAAACTTATAACAGGTCAATGTTCTTTGAATTCTAAAGAAGGGAAGGAATCACAATGGTGTCCAAAGAGAACTTGTAGCTTACCTCTTGGTGCATCCTACCTAAATTGAATCATTGAAATCTATGAATAATTGCCCAAAAAGAGGGCATGTGAAGTTGGGGGTTCTTGGTTGAAAATGAAAAATCTCAAAACACATGAAACCTATGAATGTGTGTTTTTTTTCACATAACCAAACAACCAACAATTGGCAATTGTCTCACTTCCCCATCATCGAACACCACTAGCATGTAAATTGAAATTTTTTTATTAAATAAACATTCACATTTGTGTATAGTTCTCATTTAAACTAAAATTAGGTAGAAAATCAACAAACATGGGCAAATATGTGTTCATTAAACCCTAAAATTCCTAATGCACATTTACAACACCAAAAATTATGGGTGTGATAATTGTTTTTTTTCAAAACATTTGTTCAATACATTCACACCTTGGAGCTTCCTCACTTTTCATATCTTTTTATTGTGTGAAATTTTTATCAATTTTCTTTTCTTTTCTGAAGGTGATCATGAAGCAACTTAACGTTGCTAGAAAATGCAAAATTTGTTTTCTTCTTCTTGGTGTTGGTGTTCTTGCTCATGAAGCTCTTCCCTTTCTTGGTCAAACTTGGTGTTTCTTTTTTCATGTTCCTGGTCAAATGTAATTGTTGATCTAATCATCTTCCTTTTCCTAGTGTTGGTGAGCTCTTGCTCATGAAACTTTTCCTCTTCTTGGTGTTGGTATTCTTGTTCATGGAACTTTTCTTCATGGTTTTTAGTCGAACCTAATTATTGATATGATTCTATTTCTTTTCTTGTTTTTGATGTTCATGTTCATAAAGTTCCTTTTCTTGATAGCTAATCAAACCTATATGTTAATTTGATTGTATTCCTCTTCCTGTGTTAGTGAACTCCTACTCATAAATCTTTTCTTCTTCTTGGTGTTAGTGTTCCAACTTTTTTCCCGGTTCAATCCTTGTTCTAAGACCCCCCCCCCCTCCCAAACTCCTATTTTGTTTGTTAATATGTTTCAAAAGGGTGTTATAACATGCCCTCATTTTGACATTTTTTAGTTGTATCATTTCTCATTGAACTGTTGTTGTGTTTCCCAAATTCCAACCCATATATTCCATGGATTTGTTCAAAAGCCTACTTTAAAAAAATTGTGAAAGAAATCACTTGCTTTTCTTAAATACATTATAGACCAATTTGACAAAAACTATGCCTTATGGTGTCTTTCAACTATTTTTTGAGTTGTGCATTTTGCTGTAAGTAAACTTTCAATTATTATTCTAGCCCTCTTCTATTCTCCCTCCTTCCAATTGAATTTTTTGGTTTCAATTGTTATTGTTTTTTTTTAAAAAAGATCCTTAAGTATTTTGTAGAAATCGCAACATGTGATTGTAAATAATCTACTAAGGGTTTTTTTCTTTTGATATGTCTTTCAAGTAAATGGAGGAGCAAGAACAACATTTGGAAGCTCATAACCTTTTGGGTTAAATCCTTTACTACATGGATTTCTTGTTTTAGTTTAACATTAGGATCACTTAAGTTGATGACATGTTCCCCTTCTTCAACTACCATAGCAGAAGGTTTATTAAACATATCCACATAATAACATTATTGTAAATATTGTTCAATTGTAAAATTGCAATTAACATTTGAATCAAAAACTAATATTATGTTAAAAAACTTTGGAGTTGCATATTACCCCACCCATTATTGATTATCACTAGCATGTTCATTTAAATTTTAATCATCTTCACCTTCCCTTCTTTAGTGTTTACATTTGCTGTTGTTGTGTAAATGTTTAAAGGTTGTGTTTTGTTGTCCATGGTCCTAGGGTTTAAAGGTGCGGGTGAAAGCACACAACGGTGTTCCCCTTTGGGGTGTCACATTCACTATTAGAATTCCAAGTTTTTCAAACTAGATTTTCAAACAAGAAAATACCCCAAAGTGACAAGGGGTCAAAAAACCACTTTCATTTTCTAGGACATGTTGATTTTAACAAGTCCAATACAACTAGGATGGTTTTTTAGGGTGGTGCTTTTAACCAACCCCAAGGCGATGCTTTTGATTAAAATTTTTGACTAGTGGTGAATGTGACATGTTGTAAGGTCATTTCAACACCTCACATGTCTTCATTTGATTGGTCAAATCATAAGTCAATGGGTTAATAAATAAATTAAAAATCTAGGTAGGTAGGTGATGACCTAGCCTACCTTAAGCTAATCTATCTTAACCTAGCCTAACCTATTTAATCTACCTAGTCACCCTAGGCTTTAGACATACACATAGTTTGCAAGTGTTAGGAATTGAACCTCTCATCTTCACCATAACAAACCATGTCCTTACCAATGGACTACACCATCAAAAGATGTTAAATTTTGTCAAGTTTTTAAATTTTCACATGTTACAACATTGTAAAAAAAAGGTTGGTTAAATCTAATGGCTAAATTCAACGATTAAACTTATTTAATGATTAATTTCAATTGCTAAATTTAATGGCTAAACCTATTTAATAACTAAATTCAATGGCTAACCTAATGGTTACACCTATTTAACTACTAAATCCAATAGCTTTACTTAATGACTAAACCTATTGAACAATTAAATACAATGGTTAAACTTAATGGCTAAATTTATTTAATGATTAAATCCAATGGCTAAACTTATTTATTGATTAAATTCAATGGTTAAATTTAATACCAAAATGTATTCAATGATTAATACTATTGGCTAAAATTAATGGTTAAACATATATAATGATTAAATGATCTATTAGTTAATATAAACTAAATCGCTAAAATTATTTAATGACTAAATATAATGGCTAAACATAATCATTAAATTTAAGTTTAACTTGATGGCTAAACCTAACAAGTAAACCTTATGGCTAAATGGGTTATAAGAAGATGATTTGAAATGTAAGTAAGTAACCATGTGGGTAGTTGGATAGGTGAAAAAATATAGGTTGATAAGTAGGTGGGTTGGGGATTTTTTTACTAAACGAATAGTTATTTTGATTAAGCTTGTTTATTTGACCTTTTTGTATTTGGTCTTATTGATTAAAGCATAGTCCTTTTGACTAAAGTGGTTTTTTCAGGGTTGAATTTAACTAAATGATTATTTGTCATATGGTCAAATCAGTCATCATAATCAAATTGATTAATCAAAACATACATGTTATTCGATCAAAAACAATTTTTTAGTCAATGTGCATACTTTGAAAAACCTAGGATTGTAGTAGTGATTGTATTGCTTTCTAGGGATGTGCATGTTTGAGTGTATCCCACCTCGAACTTTTGGAAGATTTTCATAATTGTTTTTTGCATATTATGTTAGAGTATAACCTAGGTAAGAAATTAGGAAAAAAATTATTTCATTTCATTTTATTAAATGGAATATTGATGTATATTTGTGGAAATGAATCTAGTGTCCCTATGTACTCAAAAGCATAAATATACTTCAAAAAAAATTTAAATGATTTTTAACCTTTATGAAAGTTGAAGGTATATTAAACCATGTCATTTCATATAATATGAATTACATTTGGATACCATGTGATTAATTAAAAAAATTTCATCTAAAAAAATGAGTTTTTTCAACAAGATGCGATAAATGTGTGGTAAATTGAAATTTGACAAATAATCATATTTACGTAAAAGATGACAAACATAGCTAAATATGCCATTATTTAATTCCATTAAAATTGATTATTTTAATGAATAATGAAGTCTTAAAATTAGTGTAATCAAAACAAGGTCGTGGCCTTATTATACCAATGAATACTATAAATATATTCATGGATCCTTCAATATAGATATGAAATTTATTTTTATTTTAAAAATAATATTATTCAACATTAGTTTTGTAAAAATAATTATTTTAGGGCCCAAAAAAAAATTGATACCCAAAATTAAATGCACCATGTTTTTGGAACAATTATATTATATGTATTATAATACTAGACCCAAAAGTGCCCCAAAGGGGGTCATCATAGTGTATTTTCACCCTTGTTTTAAACCTTGTTCTGATATTTTATTTGGTCAAGGCTTTGTTGGATGAAAGTACATTAAGGTGTAACAAATTTTAAACACATATGTCCATAATTGTTTAAATTAACACTAGAGAAGCATTGTGAAGGCATGATACTTTGAATTGCACAAGTCATTTTGTAAGTTATCATTAGAATTTCATTATTAAAAAAAAATCAACCTTATTTTACCTTATGAAAAACTTAATGGGAAAAAACCATAATTCAAATTATAGAAAAGAAATTGGTCATTAAAATCTTCTCAATTTTTTTTCCTTAATATCAATGTTATCACACCATATTATCATTGAACTTTTTATTTCACTAAAAAAATTATATGAAGGTGCATGAAGTCCATATTCATTGATAGACTATTAAAGGCTTTTGTGTACTTATTAAATAGTCTAATATGTTATGACAATTCAAAAATTATTCAAAAAATTCATATAATGTGATTATAATATATATAACATTATTGTGTTGAATCTTTTATCACCTTAATCATTTCTGTGTAATCACATGGCCAATTACAAATCTCAAAATCTTGCAACTATCACTAGGAGGAAATACAACAAGCCAAATAGAATTTCACTTGCTAGATTTTCTTCTAGTTAATTAAAATTCTTGCTCCAAATTATTTGCATATTTGGATCTCTATTTCATCATAATTTCATATATATTTTGTTAAATAATCATATTTATTGTACAATACTTGCAAGTTATTGTAGAAGGGAGCCCAAGAATTAATAATCAAGCCTTGTGTTTTATTCACATCTAATCTTTTTACCTATTGGAAACTAATTTCTAGATGTCTTGTTTTGAACCAATATCATCAATTGTTATTTGTACTCCATATCGAAAAGGTTTTTGTCTAATTTACATTATCTTTGTAGCTTTCATCTTTGGTTATATTGAATTTATTGATAGTCCACATTCCTAAATATGTAGAATCCATCACCTATTATTGCATCCTTTTCATTTGTTAATACTTTCAATGGCCCCATTTTCCTAGATCTTGTTTTGCCATCCAAATTATCTAAAAGAGAAATAAAAGGTATATAATATTGTCTAGTAGCCTTCTTCGTTGAATATGTCCCCCTTTTAATTCCATCCATGGCCTCCTCCAATGCTTGATTTGTCTATTTCTCTCTGCTATTTTTTGATGAGAGTTTATTAACCTTTGGGGTCCTTGGTGTTTTGTTTGATGAAGGTAGTGGTGGAAGGTTTTCCTTATTGAATGTTAGTTAGTCCAACATACCACTTCTTTTCTTGTGAGGCACATTTGAATTCATGATGGCCTAACCCTTCTTGGTATGCCTTGCACCCACCCATGGTATCCACCTATTTAAATTCTTGAAATTAGACCAACAAAATGGAAACTATGTTCAGTCAAAATAGTGTTGTTATACGTGATAATGTAGATTACCATCTAAGAATAAAAGAGCATGGAGGTCCTCAAAAGTCCTCCCACTTTAAATTGACATTTGATGTTATGCAAGTTATTGTAATCAATTTCAATGTGCAATTGATGTGCACAATCTGAAATTTGCGGTTTTTTGGCCTTTCTACTATAGAGTGTGGGACAACTAATTCTTAAATCCAATAGAAATCTGAAATTTTCTTAAACTTTTCATTATAAAGTTCATCTATGATATCCATCCTTGTTTAGTAATGCCATCTCATTTTTGTAAATGTGCATCTATTTACATATCCTATTTTTTCCTTCACATGTTTTAGTTTCACTTTTGAAAACTAGCCTCCCACATTCTTTGCTTTCAAATTCAACCCTTTTTGTTTTACATGTCTTACTTTCACACTTGAAAATTATCCTTCTATACGATTTGCCTTTAAATCTATCTTTTGCTAAGTTATATGTTAATACCTCTATCGAGCAAAAAAACGTTGTTTTTGTTCTACCTTCACCCTTGGAAGTTCTTCTTCTATATGACTAGTGTGGCCTATGATGTTGGTCCAAGTGTGAACCCATTACAAAATAAGGAAACTCAACATGTGAACATTGTTTTGCAATGTATATATCAATTTTTTGACCAACCGAATATGAAAGGAAATTATACTTGAATTGAATGGTAAGCCTTCAAGAGATACCACATTCTCAACTGGTTTTTCCTTCCAAAACCTGGTTTTTTGGAATTTATTTGAATTTTCAGCAGCAAAAATCATTTAAAAATCAATATCTCCCACATTTTGAATCCAAATCTTACCAAATAAATTCCATTAAATCCTATTCATCAAGTTCTTTCCAACAACACTAAAGGCTCATTCCAATTCCCCCAAAATTTTCAGCTATAATTTAATTTAATTTTCAATGAAGGAATCATTCAATATTCATGAACTTTTGCACTACAAGTCAAAATGTCATGGAACCAAGCCCATGCACCCCTCCTTGTTGAGAGCTTTTCCAAAGACACCAAGAACACGGTTTGAAGCATCCCGGTTCGATGGATCTCATAACTACAAAACAAAACAAACTACCTTCCTTCATAGATAGATGTACTTTCAAATCTATATTTTGCTAATTTATATGTTGTTTCATCAATCAAGGAAAAAAACTTTGTTTCTACTCTACTTTTAGATTTGGATTTTCTAGTTGTACTCCATTCTTAAAGATAATTATACCAAGACATAAAAGCTTTTTCCCAAGATTGGTGGTCATCTTCTAAACTAATTAATATGAAAAAACATATTTGAAAAATGAGGTTGTTGGAAATGAATGAGGTAGTGCTAGCATGAGTTGTCTTCTAGGAAGAATCAAAATCTATAATTTTGGAAGGAACCTAAAGTGCTCAAACTATAAGGAAAGACCAAGGTGGGTTGTTGATTTGATTACTTATTTGAGTTGTAGGATCTTAAGACAATATTGTGTTGGGGTTTAATTTGTGTTGAACATCTTTGTGCAAGCTCGTGCTCATTACTTGTCTATTGCATGCCTCTTAATGTGATAACTAAACACTCAAATTAAAACACTTTATTTGTTTGTGTTGTTAGAATTATTTAAAAAAACCCCTCAAGTGACACCTATAACCTAGTTTGTTCCCAAACCCCTTTTAAATATGGTCCAACAAATGTTACCTTTCTTTTTTTGGTCCAATTTTTTTCTTTAATGGTCCAAAAATACACCTATAACCAAATATTAGAAGGCCCATCCCATAATACACAACATTAGATTTTAAGGCAAATGTTTGCATTAAAACAAGACAATTGACAACCCATCACCAAACATACCCATACACAAGGGAGGCCAAGATTTGTTTTTGGGTCTCACACACACCCATAAACAAACACACAAAAATACAAAATGATCAATACCTCTAAAAAATTCAAACAATCATTTAAAAAATTTAGGTGTTCAATCTTAAACACACACATGAGCATTGGTGTGATTGGGCACAATTGTTGACCAACTACACCTAAAAAAGTTGGCACATTTAGTTACTACTACTCGATGTTTAAACACCGATTAGTTCACCCTACTTTGTTTTCAATAGAAATGTAAATACACAAAAGACTAAGTCAAGGAGTGTTGATCTTTGGCCCTTGCACATGTCGGGGTGAAACCAAACCCCTACCTTTGAAGGGTCCAAAAACCACCCAATGACAAAAAGCCACATGCTAGTTTATGATTTTCAATTAGTCAAAAAGTTGGGATGCCAAGGTCTTTTCACACATGTGAAAACAAGGGTTTCTTTGTAACCTTAGAACTTTTTGGGGTATTTTTAATGGTGGACCTAGCCACCACCCTTTTTGGGTAATTAGAAAGAAACAACAAGCGACTTGCATGGGTCTAATTATAAACTTTGTCTCTTTCCTTTTTTCAAGGGTGGAGGCCGTGCTTGGTTTCTTATTGTTTTTAGGCATTGCCTTCTACACTCCAAGGAGAAGTTTGTTGTTTTAACCAACTCATATTGTTGTGAAAATTTACAAAAATGGATGTTGTGATGGGCTTAACATTTTGGGTGGTTTTTTTGTTTAATTCTTCATATTGTGCTCATAAATGGTAAAAAATATCAAGTTTTGTTACTCATTTCACAAATTTTGCCAATTCTTATGGCTAATAGTTATCAACATCCAATTTTTTGTGGGTAGGAAGTTTTTCTAGAAACTTTGTCAAACTATTCACCTAGGGGTTGTGGAGGGATTAATTTGGTTCGCATCCCTAGAAATGTTGGATATAAAATATATAAAAAATTATTGTATTGTAACCAAAAAAGAGAAGGTCCGAAAACACACAGCACACTAACTGCCTTCAACGAACCCAGGCGTCCATGTTCTCCTGATCTACTCCACACAGTTCAGACCTTCGATCTCACACAACACACTAACTGCCTTCAACGAACCCAGGCGTCCATGTTCTCCTGATCTACTCCACACAATTCAGACCTTCGATCTCACACAACACACTAACTGCCTATTGACTCTTTCAGACGAACATTACAAGATCAAAGACGTACAAGTGCTTTGCTTCCACACAACAACAGAGCAGGTTTTACAGTATCCATCTCCTGCCTCGCCCAT
>Ga0116227_10006127_pt1 | contig 24653 bp, 20 predicted proteins | sample S1TSphgellanicum_FD_89693 | JGI IMG/M metagenome (GOLD analysis project Ga0116227, IMG submission 89693) | Host-associated microbial communities from peat moss isolated from Minnesota, USA - S1T2_Fb - Sphagnum magellanicum MG | ecosystem: Host-associated > Plants > Peat moss > Unclassified... | reverse complement strand
CCAACTTGCAATCAAGAAATCAACTGAAGTTGCTCGAGGTGGGAAGGTGATTCTCACTGGTTAACAAACCAAATCTTCTGATGCATGAATCCAATCCATCTTGCGCCAAACAAAAGAGAATCGTACACAAATGCAAGGTGGGAGTTTTGTTCATCAAAACTCAGGAAAATGGTATGGTGGAATTTTCTAGGGTGCTTTGTTTTTCCAGAACGGTTGAACACACATTTGTTGGAACGATGACAATAAGGTTGGTATGTTCAATAGTCAATACCCAATCAACAGTAGAGAATTCATAGTGTATTTGGTATGTAACGTGCTTAAAGAAATTGCCTTGTGTCTTTGGTATGAGAAGCACTTATAAGAGATTTCCTTCTATATTTCTTCTAGAATTAGTAGGTATTTTGTTACATAAAATCCTTCCACAAATAACTTCAAATTGCACCATGCTGTCAAAGAGATCATACTCTTAAGGAGCACTGAACCCATGCACCAGAACACAGATTTAAGAAACTCTACCCTACTTGGAAATATTGGATTTCCTTTATTAGTGCTGTTTTCTAATGGAATTTAACAAGAGAGTAGGTAGATAATTCTGCAGTCTGATAACTGAAGCAGCAGCCAACATACACATCAAATGCCTTCAATACAGTCTTTTGTATTACTTTGCAGAGAGTGGTAAATGCAAGTTCATTTTACCCATAAACCCTAATCAACGTAACACTTGAGTGCAACTGGTAGATTATGGTACTTCAAAGTGTTTGAAAACTTTTCAAAACAACACAACATGGTGGTGCCCATCCCATAATGCTGCATTAGGATCATGAAACAGGAGTGGTGTCAGATTGCCATGTGCTGATCTTCTTCTTCTTCATTTCCACCAACAGATGAGTTTGGCTCTTCTTCAAAGAACTCAGATTTGCGTGCCATCTGCTTGATATGGAACACTTTTGATGCACCAAACAGCCCATCATACAAAACCACTTTGGACAAAAGCAATCCCACTGTAATGGACAAACAGATTATTACCATGTTTACCACAAAGCCTATGCCTGACACTGTATCTTTTTCCAAGAACTTTTCGACCCCCTGCACACATTAAATTACAGCGAAGTGAGGCTAACACTTCGTGAAAAATATTAAGGAAGAAGAGTGTTGATAGCTTCAAAAAAATTTGACATGAGTGTATATGCTCAGAACCACCAGCTTGTTCACAAAGAAGACTTCACAATGTACTTCTGCTTTCAGCAATGTTGTCAAACATGTAAAGCTTATGGTTGGAGATTAAAATCTCAACAAGCAGTTCCCTAATCTGGTACAAGTATGCAGGAAGTATTCAAAAGGGTCAGTAGTTAACACTGAGGTTCTTGCCTGCACACCGATTCCACCAGGTAGCAAAACTTGAAGACCAGCAAAAATCATTGACAGAGGAATGTCCCTTGACACAAATGAACACAATGTCCCTGCACAAACAGACATGCAACCCATCAATCAATAATTCCAAAAACTATCATTTTCCTCCCAGAGTGAAAAACACTGCTGAGTGTCAAAGGAAGAATGATTCATAAAGGAAATCAAGACTCAAACAAGCAATAATTTCAACCACATCAGTACCAGTGTAGCAAAGTACTCCAAACATTCAATAGAAGGAAAAATCTCACTTTGTCAGAAAGAGGGAAGGAAAATGTGTATACCACTGAGCCCAATAGCCAGTGCAGAGAGCACAGTTGCAGTTTCTGTGCCAAACTTGGACTCAGCTATCTCGCTAACTGCATATCCTATTGCTGCCACCAAGGTCATTCCAAACCATTGCCCTACTCGTGCACGCAGAAAGATATTTGCTGCAACTGCAAATCCAAGAAGCCTTTGAACACAGAAAGAAGAAATTGTTTGTCAGAATCCTGACACTCATACTTTCTGGATTCTTTGAAGTTTAACCAAACAAGGAAATGAACAAGTCATGAAAAAAACTTACATCAAAAACATTAACATTGACTGTAAACTTAACAGCGTATGCATCCAAGAAGGAGAGATCAAACTGTAGGTCTCTTCAAGCATGAGACTTTAGGCTACTGTTTCAATTGAAAGGTTGGCACTTCTATCACAGCAGTAGCAATGGCAACATGGTTCCTCAATGATCCAGTTGCAGTGTACAAAAAATTCAATGAAACCAAGGTTTTAAGCAAAGAATTGTTCCAAAAGAGCCATGACTCTTAAATAACAACAAGAGAAGAGGAGGAGGATGACAAAGAAGACCATATGATGATGTTTGAGGGTGGGATGTTGGGATTGCTGCAAGAACTCGGTTCAAGCTTTGGAGCCCACCACACCAAGTTTTCACCAATTGCCAATCCGAAACCTAATTGCAGTGAGGACACCAGGGCTTTCGTAATTCTGGCTGAGCCGGTCAATACTGAGCCTTCCACCACCTCACTCACTCCAATAGTCAAATTCTGACCTGCACATAGGAAAATGTCCACTTCATCATCATCATTGTCACACAATACTAGCAGATACCTCATTGAGTTGTGTAGCAAACATCAATTTTTGCAAACCATGTGTGCCACAGACATTCAATAACTGATGGCCCAATCTCTAAATACTAAAAATCACATTGAGTCTATACAAACCTGGTAAGAGCCAAACAAGGCCTGACATAGCCATGGCAAAAAAGCACACCTCCAAGTTTGGGAGGTGGTGTGAGAAAACTCTTGCAAGAAATGACACAAAAAGAGCAGAAATAAACTCCAGCATATTCCCAAAGACAGGTGATATTGGGGGAACAAGAGCCAAGATTCCCACTCCAAGTCCCAGTATTAGTGACAGAACCGCATCCCAGTAATTTCCTGGATATCAAACAATAGCAATTCAATGCATGTTTGTGATTATGCCTTGATGACACACACAAATTCCAGCAATTAGCCACCAAAAAACATGACTGCACCTAATTCCTAAAAAGTCTTGCCTATCAAATGGCACTAAATTTGGTAAGAAAAACACTTTGAATCAAATACTTTTATGTACAACACTACTAGAGCATTGAATAGATATTCACCCCTCCCCAAGTAGGTTTCAGTGTTCAATACTGAACATTCTATTCCAAGGGGCGGAAGATGGTGGACCTGAGAAGAAGAGGATAGCAGCAGTAGGTGAAGACAAAGCATAACTGAAGAGCTGCCAATACCATGCACCAAATTGTGAAGGGCCTTTCACAATTGATTTCAATTGCCGGTGAGCCATCATAAGAGGAGTATTTGTAAGGCCAACAGAATTCGCAAGCTCATCTACCCTCTGTAATTTGTCCAAGTTCACTTCACTATCCACCTTTAGCATGTGCAGTTCATCCCTATTTTCAAAATCACAGCACATAACAATCATCACATTGGCACCATAAATTTGAGATCACCCACCTTCTCTTAAGACCATTTTTTCCTTCAAAAAGAATGCAACATGTAGCCCTACCCATAATAGCCCAGATTCAGAGGGATATTCATGGATATAAGGTGCCCTCCAAATACAATAGGAAATTTCTCCAAGTGCTTTACATTCCAAAGAAACATAGATTGATTCTTTAACTTTCAAAGACGGAAATTATAGAAAAGACAATGTGTAAGGATGTCTGAATGCATTTACAGTGATGATAGTGTGGACAAATGGGAGCTATGAACACATTATGTTTGTGAATAGAATCTCTGGTCAGATTGAATCAGAAACTTACTTGACAGGATCTGAAGTCTTGGGGAAAATCAAGATTGTAGTGGATGAAAAGACAGAAATGTTGATTTTCACATTCAAGCATTCTGCAGCCTTTTCAAGGAGGTATTCTGTTCTTGGAGCAGAGGCTCCATATGACAACAGGGCCACTGTCAAGTTACGGAGAAATTTATGGCAGAGCTTCAAGTTCCCATTGCTGCTGGGTTGTTGCACCCCTTGTACTGATGATACTGAAGACACCGAAACCACACAAAAAACAGACACTCCTCAACATCAACTCCCATATCTGACAATAATTCCACACAAGATTGGATCTGTCAGTTCCAGAATCTCACACATTGTGGAATAAAGAGCAGAAACACACAAAATCAAGTAATGAATGAGCCATTAATAGAGCAGGCTGTGATCCATTCTTAAGGACATTTCAAAGGTGGCAGAAGATCATGAAGAGAGCACATCTTCAGCCCTACAAAACGTTCCAGATGTGCTACTGTAAAGATTAGGCTGATTTGTGATGTTGCTAGAATTGTAGTTTCTGTTTTGGCTGTTGTCCTAAAGAACATAGTCAGGTAATGGTGCATTTATACTGTACAAAGCCCAGCACAAATGATGCACAAAACTCCATCTCCACAAATGAAATCTGGAGCAACAAAATGGCTTGCAAATTCAGGGGATGCAAAAACAATAACAACAGTTTGAGGAGGAGGAACTACCTATCTCATCACGATCTGGATCTTCGTGACCAGTTGGCCTTAAAAGAGAGCTTGCACCATAGTGGTTGAAGTAATCTCGTGCATACACAAGACTTCTAGTCAAATCTGCCATCTTGATCCTTCTCCAATTTCCTTCTTCAACTTGTGCTAGACTTCTAGTCAAATCTGCCGATTTCTGTTGTGCAAACTTCTTTCATGTCATAACAAAACAAGCACAACATCAAATCCTCTTGCACAAGTGCAGCATGATGAATCCTGTGACATCGAATCCTCCAGCAACAACACAACCACTCTTTCTTCCAATTTGTGAACTTGATTCAGAATTCTCACCAAGCTTTTTGGGCATGTTGACAGTTGCCTTCTTCTTGTGAGTCAAGAATGCCTCTCACTCTATCCACCTTTTGGAACCTTAGGTTTAGGGTTTGTCCAATTTGCAAGCTTGTTGCGACGTGATCACCCATAGGGGACATCGTCGCTCATCATCTACTTCTACAAAAACACCCAGATAGCTCTCCGTTCAAACAATCAAGCAAAAGTCGCGACAAGGAAGCATGAGGACCTCAACATAGGTCTCATGGTACTTGAAACAAAGTCGCCTCAAAAAGAAGAAGAATGAAAGGAAGCATTTCCCAGAATTCAATTATACACTCGCAAGCTCATCAGGTTTCAACACAATGGGGGCGGTAAATCGAACATAACCAAAAAAAAAAAAGTAGTGTCAAAGATCTCCCCCCCACCCTCTCTCTCTTTCTCTCTCTTTCTAGATGAGTCATGTTGTTGAAGATTTTGAACAGCAGCTCAAGAGTATATTCTAAATTTGTTTCGTGTTTAACAACAAATCAAGTTTAAATGTTTTCGAGACATCGGCAGGTTGTCCACTTGGCAGCTGCTAGCTGTGGGTTCTGAATGCGCTCCACTTGGAACACGATGATTGTGTTTGTACCCCACACCGAATACTGGCAACAATAAGGGCCACAGTGAACACTGGGCGCTAAACACCCCCCCAAACGAGCTCTCTTGTCCGGCGCTGGTTTCGGGCCTGACAGTGCAGCCCTGCGGAGAACTACGTTGTTCTGCCGCAGGGTTTTTAAATTTTTGCCCTTTTTGACTTTGTGCCTGGATTAGATTTTATATAATAAAACCTTTTCCTCTGCGCCTGATGGTGTGCCAATGGCTAGAACTTCAACTGCTGCAGGGGAGGTTGTAGGTTCAATTTTTGCGCCTGTATTCAAAACATTGGCCCAGAACAATTGGTGCAATTGAAGGTTAACAGAATTTCTTTCCTTTTTTTAAGAACACTGAAAACCTGATTGCATGGTTTCTTGCAGAACTATGCAAGGCCGAAAAAGGTGTGCAAAAAGAGAAGCGAAACCAGCGCCGGGCAGAGCTCGCTAGGTGGTGTTTAGCTTCACGCACAAGTGAACCACCACCCACCAGCGCACCATCCATCGGATGCCTGTTAAAGCTCAATTGTGAATGAACCTCAACTGAGTTAAAATCTGGTTTCACCTTGGTAACCAATTCTGTAGGAAAGAGGTCAAATATGTAAGTTGTTAGGTAAGAAAATAGGTAACTGCTAGGTAAGTAGATGGTTTATACATAGGTAAGGGCTGTTTTTACTACCTACCTACTGACAACCTGCTTGTGAGTTGTCAGTAGGTAGGTAGAAAAAAACCAACTGAGCTAACACCACCATGGTTAGGTAAGGAACTGGAACCCAACGAAAAATTGTTTCCTCAACACTTACCATTCATCCTTCATGGGTGTGCTGGTGAGTGCTGGTTCACTGGTGGGCCCCAATAAAGATCTCGGCACCTGCCTCACAAGCAACTTCTATGAAATGACTGATTCTCAATATCCCGTCTCTCCATATTCCATTCCTGTGTCCTTTTTTTGCAACCAATGAATGCACTGTGACAACAAAATAAGTCCAGCCAACGACCGTCTAGGGTTAGGGTTTTCATCTTCTTTGATGTTAACCCATGTGAGCTTTTTGGCCTTTAGGGTTTTCATCTTCTTTGATGTTAACCCATGTGAGCTTTTTGGCCTTTAGGGTTTTCATCTTTTTTGATATAACCAATCTCAGCTTTTTTGCCTTGTGACGTGAGGAATGATGGTCAAAAGAGTCAATGGGTTAGCTATGGTGTGCGGTCGTCTTGTTTCGTTATTTTTTTGTAGTTGCTTGTGGTATCTTTAATGTGGAGGATTACAATGAATGGGGAAGCATTACAAAATGGGGCCAATGTATTTTGTGGAGTGTGATTTGCCTAGTTGGAATGGAAAACCTTGTAAATTAACTAGCTTTGATGAAAATTGGTGTATGTGCAATGTTGATGGCAAAACACAAGATATATTGGAGGACTTTGGATGGAAGAGGCAAGCTAGTTGTTTTCAAATAAGTAATTGCAAAGATAAATGATCTTGTTATTCGTTTCATTGGATTTGCATGCATTATGCATTGTGTGTAAGAATGCAAATAAAATGAATGTTCACTAACAACCCATTGTTACTATGTTCTGAATTTTTCAAATAAATAAATATATATATATATATATATTACACATGGAGGATCAAGACAACATGTAAAAATAAACTTTCAACTGCTTAAAAATAATGGTTTTTGTGGAAAGGATGATGATCATTAGGGCATTTGAAAAAACTAATTTGTTATAACATTCTTGTTATTAAGTTTAATACTTGAAGAATTTGGAGCATTTTTCTAGGTCACAATGGGATAGTTGTTGGTGGGTGAATACCTATGTGAATAGGCATTCCAAATGGGTTTTTGTTTTATATTAAACATCATGGGTGGGCTCTTGGAATAATTCTTGCAAAATTTAGGAATGTAATTTGTTGGGAACTTCAAAGGGACTTTTTTCACTTGTCAAAGCTTATGGGATGTTAGGGATCAAAAAGGCTATATTGTAGAATATGAGATTTGGACTTGATGTCAATGGTGCAAAAAATGTGATCAAAAGGTTTGGGTTATGGAACTTGAGATTGAGATGTTTTGAAGAATACCAAAATAATTCCTAAAAATAAATTCAATGTGATTTAATCCAAGCATGTGCTTGAGGTATTGTTGTGTTTGCACTAATTTGGTGTCCTTACATAGGTCTACCACCAATGCTTATGGCAAATTCCTATCACTAAATTATTTTTTTTGAGTTGAACTTTTTTCTTTCCAATGTGAAGCCAATTTCTTTTTGTATTTTGCTAAGCTTCTTTTTTGGTCTCACAGACACCATGATCAAACATGATTACATGATCAATGGACTTCATTCACGTGTATTTTCATTTGTGACTTCGTAATCCATACTTCATTCATAATTAACTTGTAATGCATTTATAATTAACTCGTAATTCATTTTTAATTCATTTTTAATTAACTTTCAATTCACTTCAAATTGATTCATAGTTCATTTTTAAGTTCATTTTTAATTCATTTTTAGTTAATTCCTAATTAATTCATAATTCACTTGTGGTTTAAAAGCTTTATTCGTTAATGGGGACATGAGAACCTCCATAAAAAAAAATTTGAACTACGTCCCCAAAAGGGTATAAATGAAATTAAGATTCCCTATTACCTTCAATCTATTCAACACTAGTTCAAAGTATTAGCACACACCATATCCTTGTTCTATTTTTTTTTTGTTTACTTCATTTTTTACTTCATTGCAATAAAAATTTATTTATATTTTGGTCTTGCACACTTGGTGTTCTCAACTTTAGCTTTTGTGTTCTTGTCTTAGTTCCTTTGTTTTATGTTTTGAATTTAAACTTAAATTTATCCTTTTTGTCATTTTTCTTTATAATTTGTGTGTCTTTAACATTTGATATTAACATGCATCTATTTTACTTTTTGAAAAAATGCATTGCAATGTTTTTTTTTTTCTTTCAATGTAAAAAATTTGCATCTTATAGGGTTGTGGACACCAAATTTGATTTTGTTTCTCAAATTAAATCAAAGGAATTTCATACAAAATCTCAAGACACCTTTTATTTGAAAGATTTGAACAAAATTGAACCAAACCCAAAATTCTAATGGATTTGACTCAATTCAATTCAATTCAAACTAGATTTAACCCAAAAGAAAATTGGAACAAAAATGATCATTTCTTTGCACTATTGCAAAAAATTAAAAAATCACAAATCTGAAAATCCTTTAATTGATTTGAAAAAAATTCATGAATGTTTTGTACGTAGAAAGATGGATTTCATTCTTCCCCAAATCCCATGTTTTTCACATGAAAAGATGGATTACATTCTTCCCAGAAGCTTTGAGAAAAAATGGCATGTATTTCATCTTAATTCACCATAAAATACCTAGAAGATTGGATCTTGTTATCACCAAAGCTTGGAACTCCAACCATATTTAGTGAATGATCATTATAACTAATAAAAAACCTTGACAATCAAGCAAAAAAATATGAACCATTTGCATTGAAAAGTGCATTGGTAACTTTAAGTAAAATTTTACTTGTCAAAAATAAGGTAAAGACACAACTTAGTGAAAAGTAAAAGATTTAACAAACAAGGAATTCAACAATGAATAAAAATTACACAAATTTATGATTTCAGCAAAACATGATGCAAGTTAAACATGAGATGAATTATAAATACAAAGGTCATAACTTATGTTGACAAGTTTGAAAGGTGATGTCATTTAAGACCTCTTTTTATATTATCCAATGGAATTTTTTAAAAGATCATGAACCATTTTTTTAAAATTATCAATTAAACTTCTTATAAGTTTATATCAAATAACCTTTTTCAAATTTACATCAACAACATTTTCTAAAAACATTTGTCAACTACTATTGTAAAGGAAATTATATATTTTTAAATATATTATTTATTTATTTATTTATACTAATTTTATATCTTCTAAAAAAATTAAGCATATTGTTCAAGCATGTTTTTTTAATTAAAAAATTTCAAGTTTATTTTTAAATAATCTTTATGAATTTCTTTTAAAAATTATAAACACTACACCAATATGTGTTCAAATTCACTTTTTGTTTCATTAAATTTTGAATGAAATTAAACAAATTTATCATGGTGAAAGTTGATATGGATAGGTGAAATTATTAATAATTAATCAAAATTATTAGTAGTTAATCAAATTCAATAATAATTAAATTATTAATAATAAATTCACTAATAGTTAAATCATCAATAATAAATTCACTAAATATAGTTAATTACAAACCTAGGCGAAACATCTTAAAACATTTACTAAACTACCTCAACTAAGTTAAAAACCTAACCCACTTAAACACCTTGCCCACCAACCTAGGTGCAAATGTAAAGGTTTGAAATTTTCACTTCCATGTTTAATGACAAAGTCATTAACCATTAAACCATTATTTAAAAAATTGATATTTTTCATCATCACATATTATTATGCACATTCTTCTCTACCCTTTGTTATTCTTTGTAATTCTTGGTTATTTTACCATAAGTTATTATAGGTTATTTTATCATAAACCATTGTTGGTTATTTTATGTATTTTACCATAGGTAATTTTGACAATTTTTGGCAATTATACTATAGGTTATTTTAAGTTATTTATCATAAGCTATTATTAGTAATTCTACATTATTTTACCATAGGCTATTATTAGTTATTCTATCATGAGTTATTATTAGTTTTGAACTATGTTACCATAGGTTGTCATGTCTATTCTAGGTTATTTTACCATTGGCTATTGTTGGTTATTTTAATTTATTTTAGGTTAATTTATCATTTTTTATTATTGACTATTTTAAGTTATTTTACCATAGGTTTTTTTTGTTATTTTATCATAAACTAATGTTAGTTTTTCTAAGTTATTTTGTTATAGGCTACTTTTGGTTATTCTATCATAGGTGTCAAAGACATGAAAAACCACAAGAATTAAAAAAAAATTAAAAAATCTAAGTTTAACTTTCAAACAAGGAACAAAACAAGATTATATGATTCAAAAACAAGACCACGAAATGTGTAAATAAACGTGAATACGAATTTTTATTTTATTAACATATGCAAACATGAACATGGAAAGAAGATGTCAAGGTTATGGTGCAAGATTGTGTTTAAAACTAATGTTGAACAAATTGAAAGAAATGAAGGGTCTTATTTGTATTTATACTCCTTTGGGAACTTAATTCAAAGTAGCTTTCAAGAAGGCTTCTATGTGTGCATAAAATAAGGAAACTTTTTAAGAACCTTTTTAATTGAGATTCAATTATGAGGTAACTAAAACTTAATCGATAGTTAACTATGACTTAATTCAAAGTTTACTAGGATTTAATTATGACTTAATTAATAGTTTATTATGATTTAATTAAAAATCAACTATGAGTTAATTTAGACTAACTAGGATTTAATTTGAACTTAACTAAATTTGAACTAAAAGTTAACTAAAAATGAACAAAAATTTAATTATAAATTAATTAAAAGTGAATTAACATTAAACTAGGAGTTAGGTACAAATTCACTATAAATCATGGATGAACATTCAAATGAATGCACCCAATGGCATTGCCATCCGTGACAATAAGTTATTGTTAATTATTTTATGTTATTTTACCATATGCTACTTTTAGTTATTCTGTCATTGGCTATTGTTAATTAGTCTAAATTATTTTACCATTGGATATTTTTGGTTGTTCTATCATAGGGCTATTGTTGACTATTTTTAGTTATCTTATCATAAGTAATTGTTGATTATTTTAGGTTATTTAACCACATGCTATTGTTGGTTATTTTAAATTATTTTACCATAAGAAATTGTTGATTATTTTGGTTATTGTTGGCTATTTTATTCTAAGCTATTGTTATTTAGCATAGGTTATTGTTGATTTTTTTTAATTATTAACTATTTTACCATAGTTTATTATTGATTATTTTAGGTTATTATTGGCTATTTTATCATAGGTTATTGCTGATTATTTCAGGCTATTATTAGTGATTTAGCATAGGTTATTGTTGATTAGTTTTGGCTATTATTGGCTATTTTAACATAGGCTATTGTTGATTAGTTTTGGCTATTATTGGCTATTTTATCGTAAGTTATTGTTGATTATTTTAAGGCATCATTTGTTATTTTTACCATATGTTATTATTGATTATTTTAAGCTTTCATCGGCTATTTTATCATATATTATTATTTATTATTTTAAATTATTATTGGTTATTTTACCATAGGTTATCATTAATTTTTTATGTTTTTTTTTTTTTTAACAATAGGTTCTTCTTGATTATTTATGTTTTTATTGGATATTTACCATAGGTTATTTTGATTATTTTAAATTATTGTTAGATATTTTATCATAGGTTAACCATTATTGTTGATTATTTTATTGTATGTTATTTTTAGGTTATTTTACTCTAAGTTATTATTGGTTATTCTAGGTTATTTTAATTTAAATTATTGTTGGTTATTTAAGTTATTTTACCTTAAGTTATTATTGGTTATTTTAGTTTATTTTACCCTAGGCTAATTTTGGTTATTTTAAATTATTTCACCTTTGGCCATTTTTTGGTTATTCTTTCATAGGTTATTCTTGAGTATTTCATATTATTATATCATAGGTTATTATCAACTATTTTAAGTTATTTTATAATAAACTATTATTGGTTATTCTAAATTATTTAACCAGAGGCTATTGTTGGTTATTTTAAGTTATTTACCATAGGTTATTGTTAAATATTCTAGTATAGACTATTGTGGGTTATTATATGTTATCATTTATTTTATAATAAATTATTATAAGTTATCCAAGTTATTTATCATAGGTTAATCCTAACTATTATAACATAAATAAAATGACCTTGAATAATTTAAAGTATAATTTGAAATAACATATAATAGTTCAAAATAAAATAACTTAAAGTTAGTTAAATAGTTTAACTTTAAATAACTTAAAGTAAAAAACCTATAATAAACTAAGGTATTTTAAGGTAAAATAACATGTAATAACTTATAATAACTTAAAGTATTATTTAAAATAATTAGGGTGGCCTAAAATAACATAGGGTATATCCTAATGTAACATGTGATATTTAAAATAATAACATGGAAATAAACCTATTTACCATGGTAAATTATAATAATGAATTATTTCAACTAATAATGAAACATGATGTTTACATAATGACTCTATAGTGAAATAAACGTAACTAAGGTGAATCATTAAAGTGAAATGAACTTATTTCACTTTTTAAATCCCATAATGATTTAAGCCAATGAACTGCACCCCACTTTTGTATTGATGAAAAATATTTTCATGGATTTTTTTGAAAAATAATCATTTTGTGAAAGTATATATGTATTTTTTTTAAATAATTTTTTTCTTATGATTTATTGTGCATGATATTGGTTCATGATTGAACCATTTTTTATATGAAATTACATTACCAAACCTTGGAATTTTTGTTAAGTGAAATCAATCCACAACCTCCCATGAACTTACAATGCATCATGTTAAAACATAATTAAGTAAATTGTTTTCAAAATGTAATACATGTTAATACACATTTAAATATGAAAAAGTTAAATAATTTTCAAAATGTAATGCATGTTGAAACACACGTAAATAATTTTTAATCTTCAAAGAATAGTTCATGGTAAAAACATTTAAGGAGTCCATGAAAAGTGTTCACAAAGTTAAAGCACATTCAAATAATCCTCAAAGTGTAATGCATGTTAATGCACACTTAAATTCAAAACACTTAAATGATTTTCAAAATGTAATTTGTGTTTGAAACACATTTTAAAAATGATCTTTAATTTTCAAAAAGGTAGTGCATGTTGAAGCACAATTAGGTAGTCTTCAAAATGTAATGCATGCTAAAACATAATTAAGTTTGAAAGCACATTTAAATATAATCCTAAAAATGTAGTGCATGTTGAAATGCATTTTGATAATCCTTAGTCATCAAATGGTATTAACAAATTGGTTGACATAACATGAATTTGATGGAATGAAAATTTTGAATTTTTTTTGTTGTATGCCAAAATTGTGTACAAAATAAGGTTAGTTAATTGAATAACTTTTCACTTCAATAAGAAACCCTACATATTTATCAAATTGTTATCCATATTATTGACTTGTTGTTTGCTATTGGTAGCTGAATTTAAGATCTTTATTATGGAGGTTCATATTCAATTTCAACTCCTTTCCCACCATGTCAAACTATTTTCTTTCATATTTTGCAAACGTTTAACTCCTCTCCCATGACATAACTTGATATCCAAAAATCTTATGTTTTCTTATACTACTCTTCAAGTTTTCAACACTAAATCTTTTGAGGTGTGTCATATTATTTTACAAGCTTTTTATTCATATCCCATTCCATACTTTGAAACCTTAAATGTTGCACAATAACTTTTGATTTGAAAAAAAACTTTTCAAATGTTGTTAATTGAAAAAACAACCTAGAAAAAGTCTTTATGTCAAAATGCAACTTCAACATAATCTTTTCATTTTTAGGTCACATGTGTCATTTCAACTTCATCATTAATGATTCAAATCATTGTTGAAATTGAAAAATAAACACAAGTCTAAACCCCCATTATTATCACCTTAGGCTTAAACATTTGACCTTTTCAAACAATCAAATATGATTTTTTACATTATTTATTTATTTATTTGTATTTCTTCTTTGCATTAATAGTTTTTGGTAACAAAATTTTGATAGGTTTTATATCATGGCATCAAGTATTGCTAGGATTTATGTTTTGTTCATTGATTGTCAATGTTGCCATCTGATTTCAAAAGTATCAAAGATACACATTAAAAACTTGAAACATTAGTACAACTTTTGACACTAAAAATGAAAAATTAAGCATTGGTTATATTTGATGTGGTTTTTATTAGTGTGAGTGTACCTTTACTTATGTACCTTGTAACTTTGATTTAGGATTGATCAAAATTCGTATTAGTAAGAAATAAAATTATTTGTCATACATTTTCTTTCTTTAATATGTTGATGTATTAAAATTCTTATTTCAAATATTTTTATTCATTGGTCCAACATCATGAAAAAGGTTTTTGGTGGGGGTTTTAATAATTATTATTCTTCATGGTATATATTTGTGATAGATTGAATTTCTTGTCAAAATGTTTTTTTTTAATCTTTTTTTTTCATTTTCCTTACATTCCAAAACCTTCCAATTTTAATATGACTTTGAACAAAGAACTAGGTTTGTTATGTTGAAGCCTAGTTTCACCTAAATCAAAAGTCCTTTCACAAAAATGAAAAGTTAGTGAAACTCATAAGCTTTTAAGATTTTCAATTTTTTATTACTGAAAGCTTTAAGTATCAATACAAATTATTGTTATGTGCATGCATAACAAGTCCTAAACTTTGTTCAATGTTATATAACCAAATTTTTTTGAGATGAAGTTAGTTTTCAATCCTACTTTTGAACTTGTCCCATGAATACCATAATCACAAATTTCCCTAACTTTGCACATATTTCTAACATATTTTGGTGTAAACCTTCAAATAGGTTGATGCCAATTCCCTAGTAATATTGTGATCAACTTCCATGGATGTAATCTTTCATTTTCAAAAGTAAAAAAAATAAAATTCATCTTTATTGCCTTCAAAATAACTTAAAGCCTCTTTAAATGAGAGTTTAAGGTTGAAGGTCCAAATATAAAATAAGATAATTGTATTGGTTGAAAACCATAAATTCAACCCATGGCCTTTAAATGAGAGCCCAAGACCGAAAAGTGGCAAATTGAGGCTAAACTTACAATGAACCATTTTGAAGGGAAAATTAATTGGTTAAAACCAAAAAAAAGTTCAATGGACATGATTTAGAAAACTAATATGTGAGCTAGGGTCCAAGGCAAAGTCCAACTCAAGGATTCAATTTGCTTCAAATGAATCCAAATTGGTTTTTAGGAATTTGGACCTTGGACCCCCATCTAAAATGGGCCTTAGTTTCACCATCTTGAATCATCCTCCTCAACAAATAATTTCTCATTTTAATGAATCCAAGGTTCATTTTGATGAATAATGTTAACCATTTGGCCATGAAGGACATTTACACAAGTGTTTTAAAATAGTTAATAGGCTCATGGCATTAAGATGATCATCTTCATGATCACATCATTGATCATGTTCATATGAAACCTTTTCAACATGAACCCAAATAGAATGCCATTGGTAACAAATGATGTCACAAACCTTGCCTTAAAGTTGTGACATATGCTTTACAAAACAAAAGGTTTGATTGAGAATGAAAGTAAAAGTTTGGTATCAAAAGGCTTGAGATAAATTATGAAACTAAGAAAGAAGAAAAGTGTTAACCTCAAAAAAATGGTCCATTAAAAATGTGGCTTCCAAATGAATCCCATAGTGTCAATGAAGGCAATGATCTTTTTTCTTTTAGTGAGGGGGAGTTTCACAACCCTAATTTGGGTTCACCACCAAGTCCTTGGAATGGCAAGGAAATGTTCTTCCTAAGATGATGTCAAGTCCTTGATAAGTGATTGAACTAAACACAAGTTCAAAACATGACACAATTAAAGGATAATAAAAAACCAAAGGTTGGGTAAGCAATTGAAATGTTCTTACACTAAATGGGAGGTGTGTTAGAACCAAGGAGGAAGATGTCCCATATCCCAAATTCATGAGGAGTCTTAAATTTTCATAATGATATTTAAAAGGTTAAAACATGTTTACATCAATTAATGTGAATTACAACATAGTGGGCTTACATTGCAAAAAAAAGGCATTTCCAAACACTTATGAAAGTTTGAAAAAACTAAACAAAAAATTTCAAAATAATTATTAACCATTCAATCATCTTTATTTATTTATTTATTTTAAAACTTCTAATGTAGAATAGTGGGCTCTTTAGACTTGTCAAATGATATTAACAAATGTAGATATTGGTCCCATTTAGGTAATTCCTCGATATGATTTAAATTTAAAAATTTAACATTTATGGGATGATCTTTAGTTCTTCACCATGATGTTTGAATAACAACTTCTAAGATCATTAATGGCATATTGCCTTGTTAAAGAAAACCATTTTTGACCCACCTTACACACAACAATTATAAACATGACATTTAATGTTACTACAACAAGCTTGTAGTCAACACTCATCACAAATTCAACCATTGTCAATGGTTCTCAAAATAACTCAAAACATTTCGTGTCATGATATTTTAAGGCTTCATAGTTTCAAATTCAAGTTGTATTTGGGGCAAGTCCAACCTTTTTTTAGAAAGGTTTTATTGAAATTTGATATATATTTCCAATGTAATATAACAATTTTGAAATGGAATTCAAGTGCATATCCAATTTTTATGTGTGTATTCAAGTTTAACAATCTTAAATAGTTGAAAGCAAAAATGGGGAAAGAATTTATTTCCATGATGACATTATGGGGAGTCCTTAATGATTTCTATTTTCCATGCTTTTCTTGCAAGTGGATGTTTAAACAAATTTTTCTTTTACATTCTTCTCAATGAAGCCCTTGGTCTCCCATTGAATGCTTTGCACTTACCTCATGCTTTAATTGAAGGCCGAATGCAAATACCATAGGTGACAATAAAATGAAAAAATTCCTTGGTGAACCAACAATGATGATATTGCATTAATGTATTCACACTTTGAATTAAACCTTTCAGAAAAATGTATATAAAAATCTTACACCTTTAAATCTAATGTATCCAATATATCATTTTTAAATTTCCATCTTTTGAACATAATCATATGTCAATATAATGTTTTGAAGTTTGAACACAATATTGTTAGTGCATAATGCAATTATGTCTTGTTAAAATACATTTAAATTGGGAATTTTTTAAAAAATTATCTTCAAAACAACATGAAGGCGAACACTAAATATTTCAAGTCATAATAATGATATTAAATGGAGTTTTCTTTTGAATAATTAGACAAAAAATGAAGCTAATATGCTAAAACCTCATTCCAATTTAGTTTTGTAGGAGCTTCATGTGCAAGTCACCAAATTACATTTTTTGAAATAACCACAAAATTGATACTTGGACCCACCAATGCAACAAAATGAATCAACCCCCAATGGATGCAAAAATTGGATTTCTAAATGAGCTACAAATAGCATGGAACAATGTTGTTGTAAACACATATAATTCATGCCCAACCTTAAGACTAAGTGGTTCCATGGAACAAATGTTAGGACCACAAATGAACCCTCCCAATAAAGCACACAATTTTATAGTGATCAATTCTTACCATTAAAATTATATATTTGCACATGTATGTGTATTCAAAAAGCTTAGTCCACATATTACAATTGTCTTAATGATTAGAAACAAATGCCACATTCCTAACCTATCCATAAATTTGAATCATCATTATTAATTTCATTGTTGTTTCCTATGTGAATTCCATCACCAATACAATCAAAAGGAAAACAAACATGTATGTTGCAATTAACTATCCAAAAGACAAAGTATGGATGGACAAATGTGAAATCATTGTTTATTATAATTGTTCAATCCTCTCATATGTTTTTTAGACATCCTAGCAAGTGTATTTTCCCCCTATGCTCCTCCATAAAGCCCATCATACCATAATCTCAAGTTATAACCCTTGTTGGAAACCCCAATGGGAAAGAGGTTTATAAAAAGCAATTCATGGATTTTATACACAAGCAATAAAAATATCAGTCAAACATTAATTGCTTGTGTATAAAACATAGTTGTAAAATTAATGTTACTTTTGACATTATTTTTACAACTATAATTTTACATAGGTATTGAATCCATTTATATAAAATGGTCTCCTAAAAATATCTTCATTTTATGGTCACAATAATGGAACTAAACAAGCTATTATTACAATAGAACGATGAATACAACTATCACTACCAAACTTGAATGGCACCCATCACACTTCAACTACATCTTGGTTCTGAAAAAACTAGAAAACACAAGCCAAACACAACATTGTTCAATTGCTCTTAAATGTAACATGCTTGTGTTTACAATGAACATGAAACTCAATATGTCAATTTGGTGATTTGTATTTTATTTTTCTTTGAAATCCGGTGAATTTTGATCTTTTTTTGGGTCAAAATTCCTTTGTATAGGTTGAAACCACAATTTTCAGGTCCAAATTTGGCGAAATTTCACCCAAAAGAAAAAACATTGCTTTGGGGGCAATTCAGGACTCCATGCTAAGTTATTAAGAACCTGACGTAGCTCCCCCACGAAAAGGGAAGGGTTTGTCAATTCTCATGATGCTATACTTTCCAATAATATGGAAAACATGTGGGAAAGCTTCAATCAAAGCAATATAGTCAGACGTCTGTGTAAGTCATGATGTTCTTAACATGCCCATTGCCAACCCAATATTTGCTATTATTTGTTCCATCACACACAAAAAAAGGAAAGAAAAACCACAGGCTTTTCCCCCTTCTTATTATTGTACCAGTGGGTTCAATCTACTCAAGAGTGCACCTTCTCTCAACAACTTCTATGCACACTTTTTTGGTCAGGCTATTTGATGGCCACCACCAGTTCAGACAATCCAACAGACACAAATTTACAAAGGTTGTTACCACTCCAACTTGTCTCTATTGGTTTTGATTTGGGTTTGAAGTGAAATGGGTTAAAGGTCAGGGGAGGGTATGTAAATTTGTTATGGCATGCCATGACAAAAATATAATCCATGACTCCATGATCTGAGAGAGAGAAAAAAAGAAAACATCAGAAAACAAAGTTATATGCTGATATGACAAGGTTACTTGGTTTAGCTCAATTGGGTATCTGCATAGACAAGCACACAGGGAAGCATACCAGCCAGTGAAGGTTTTCAGTTTAGGGCTAGCTGCTGCAGGCAGAAAATTTGGGGATTTAGGGTTAAATGAACCTATCATTACAATCCCCCTACTTTTCTCACAAACCTACATATTTCCTTTTTGCTGCATACTGGTGTTCCTTATCCAATCACACAAATCCTAAACCCAAAACCCTACTTTCACACACTATTGATCCCTATCCTTGCACAACAGCACTTGGACATAGCATTTGGATTCTTGCATGTGACATACCGTACCTTAGGGTCAGTTTCCACATTGACAAAATGAATAATTATTTTTTCCCAAAAAAAAAATCGTTTATTAATTTTGAAATTATATATATTTCCATCATCATCTATGATAATATTGTGATATGAGTAGTGAAATTATTTTAGACTGTAGCATATGATAATTAAGATGATTTTCAACACGTCACCTTCCTATTTTCACAAAATTTCATTTCACTATTTTGAGGATTATTTAATGACGAAACTGACCTTAGGGTAAGGTAGTAATTTTGGGTGTGAGGTGTGCAATGGTAGGGTTTTGATATGCAATGATAGAGGGCCATGATAAGGTTGTTCTGTGCAGTGAGGTGTGTAATCATGAGGCAAATGGAAGATGGTGAATTTCAAATTATATTGATTAGTTGGAGGGCACCGAGTTTCACATCCATCATAATTCCATATTATCATTCTTGCACATTCTGAAAATTGGGTTTTGTCATCAACATAGCATAAGGGCTGTATATCAAATTTTGGCAAGAAATATTTTTTTCAAGGAGAATTAAAAATATGTTCTAAAATTTGCAATAATATGGGTTAGGACTCGGTACTCTGATAGCCACAAGCCAAGAAGCTTGGCACATTTCAGTTTTGGTGTCTAGACTATAAACCCAATTGTTAGGAAAAGTACCTTAGGAATGTATCATGAGCTTCCAATGCCTTAGATGAAGAGTAAGGACGTGAATATGAATGGATCATTCTTGCATCCAGCACCCACCGATGCACCATCCATTGACTCAGTTATGGACGAATGAACCGAGTTACAAAAGGTTCCATCTTGGCAACCTATGCTATAAGCCATAGACATATCTCTTATGTCCCTCTTCCCCTACATAAGTAAAGAAACAAAGGTAAGTAGCCATGGAATGTAAGTGGGCACTACGTCGGTAGTTCCGATGAGGGTAGATACTATGTGGATGGTTAGGTCCATAGCAAACCATCATGATTATATCTATGGGACAGAAATACAATGAAAAAGTGTTTATTGTCGACACACATCATCCATCTTACATGGTGCCCTAGTGGGTGCTGGTTCACTCTTGCCAATCATTCATTAGCTTCCAACATCTTCCAAGGAGTTGCAAAGCAGAAAGTGTGAAGTCAAATGATATATATTTACACTACACATTTGTGCCCAGGAGTGTTATATGCTGGTTGCATCTATAGTTTCCAGCTGGTTTTTTTTGTCTTATTTTTCCCTGTAGTGCTAAATGTAGTCTTCTCGTAGCATAGTTTCTGGCATGCACCTCGTTTATGCTTCAGCTCTAACCACTAGCAAAATGTCTTTGTGGCATCATGAGCTTCAATTCTGGCAAAAGGAGGAAAGCCCATCTCTTCCCCTCACCCCTCCCCTGAAACACAAAGTCAGATAACTTTATTCCAAAAGGGTGAAACTAGCAATTCAAGAAAACTCTGAGGTACCATAGCCTAGGGTCAGTTTCCACATTGACAAAATGAATAATTATTTTTAAAATTTGAAATTATTATTATTTCTATCGTCTACTGTAGTATTGTGATATGACTAGTGAAATTATTCAGAGTGTAGCATATGTTCTAATTATGATGATTTTCAACATGTCAAGTTCAAATTTTCAAAAAAATTCATTTCACTATTTTGAGGATTATTTAATGACAAAACTGACCTTAGGGTAAGGTAATAAATAACCAGTGTTGGGCTGTTCTTTGATTTTGATATAACCTCCCCATTCCAGGTTTTTGGAAAAAAAATTCAGAATCAAAGAACATTCAGTAAGCCTAACCATATTAGTTGTGAAACTTAGTTTGAGAAAATACCAAACAGCTTACAAAGTTTGCATAGCATGGCACGCTTTGGTCCATGCAAGTGCAAAATGAAACACACAACCAAACAAGGGGTACGTGTGACACACTGTGGCCTTGCCATTTACATTAAAAAGTATCTTAATGCAAAAGAAGAACGATGAAAATTCAAACATTTCACCATGCAAAAATATAATCTTTTTAAAAAATCCTCTAAAAGAAACCAAAATCCTTCAAGATATCATAACTCTATAACTAATTTCCAGTTTCAACACAAGCCAAAAATATCATCTTTCAAAAATCCTCACATAAAAATAGACCTAGTATTACCTAGGGGCCAAAAATCCATTAAGCTACTATACTCTATAATGAATCTAAACACAATATCCTTGCCATGCTCAGGTCTCTATTCAAGATTGACCTTTTCAGTGTTAACAGAGTGCTGGTACTCACTTGGTACTCCAGGGTCCAAACACCAAACTTCTCGGAAACTGAACAAGCTCACATAATTGTGAGGAAAACGCCAATTCACTACACAAGGGCACGCTAGATGTTAGAGCTACTGCAGAAAAGTCTATTACAACTGTAAACTAGATATAATGAGCTATAGTGTGCTTCATATTGATTAGCTTGGGGACGCCCAAAGTGCAATGTTTTTCTTTTGACATGGGCATCTTTGATTGGCCCACCACCAAAAAAAAAAGCTCTTTGAAACAGTCCCAAAATAGATATATGTATTGTAGTCTCCTCCTCTTAGGATGCTTTTATAGGTTACAAGAGTAGAGTTTAGGGCAAAGGATATGAGATAAAATGGGGTGCTCATTGTTGGGAAATACTTTGGGAGCTTTGGAACATGTTGGGGACACAGTGAGAACTTGATGGGAACAAGTTGGGAACAAAAGAATCCAAAAGATCTAATACCTGCCCCCCTGTCTTCTCCCAAAGAAAAAAGCTGGGTCACTTGGGTGCATTCTGGCTCACCTCATTGGCTGTCAAGAATTTCTATGCCTACCTCTGTTCTTTACCATTTTGGGCGTAGTAAGCTAATGGCAGTGGGACATAGTGAGCCAGTTTCTGGATCATCCCATCACATAAAAACCCATGTTCTACCTCATGGGCATAAAACCTTAGACACTCCTAAACCTCAAACCCCAAGAGAGAGTCGTCCAAACTGTAGTGGAGGACAGTATGGACTAGTATGGTAATGTACCTAATTATTAAGTCCAAAACCTCTTCCCTAATCCGCTCCCCCCCTATCCCTAATAAACCCTAAACCCTCCAATCCTGAGAGAATCATGCAGACCGTAGAGGAGGAGGGAGGGTATGGACTAAGAGCATCTCTAGCGGTGCTCAGTATGTGATCATGCACAGTAAAATTGGATGAAGAAAAGTCAAAACATGCCAGTTTGGCTCAGGAAAATGGTTTTGGGTCAGCACAGTTGCGCAGTTTGCAGTGGCCAGTAAACGGTGGAGCAACAACGTTGTGCACCTGCATAAAATAATGTAATAAATTTGATCTGACTGCTGTTCAAGTGTCTCTGATTGGCCAATCGTAATGATTGATGTAGGTGGTTTGCTATTAGTAGTATGCCACTTATTTGCTGTCCCAGTTTTATGGGCGGGGTGGTTTGCAAAAAAGTAAATAACTAAACTTGGATGTGAAAAATATTTGTGCAGATCACATAGTGAGCACCGCAGTTGCAGATGCTGTAACGTTAGAGTAGACCAACACCCACAAAGACACCACTTTGGATGGATGTTGACTGGATTGAGATTTTAGGGTTTTCTTTCAATTGCCAAGAAAGTCGGACGTGGTTGTGAGATATGTTAGGTAACTGACCCAGAGTACAATAAGAGTCGAAATTGGGCGTTTAAGAATTTGTAACAGCAATTTGCCAGTCCACCCCTGTAAGGGTACAACCCAAAATGCCATTGTCCATTCTGAAAAACTAAGCTTCTATTGCCAAATGAGACCTAAGCAATCAACTAGACCATTGCAGACAATGAAAGGTACTGCAATTGTGCTTGTTTTTTTTTTTGTTTTGTTTTGTTGTGTCCTCATAAGCAAATTGATTCACTTATCCTAAAATAAAAATATCTATGTCTCATTGGGGTAATAATAATGGTTATGCCCATTATGGCAAGTTTTAAATTTCAAACCCGAAGATTTAGAATAGTAAATGTTGCATGTTGTTCTCAAAAAAATTTAAGTCACAATTCCTAGTACCATCCCATGAAGAATGCCCCCCAAAAATGAACTCAGAATCAGTGTTTTTTTTTTTCCAGGCTTTTGATGTAATATCATTTGGTGATCATCTCAAGAAATATTTAACTAATTTAAAATTGACAACAAGTTTGCAGAAAACTGGTAATTAAAAAAACTGAACCCACACCTAAAAAATTGTGTCAAAATGTGATGAAATTTTCCCTCAAACTCATGGAAATTCTATTCCTAAAATTAGCTGCCACTATTTTTGGCCTGGACTAATAATGGTTAGCCCTTCCTAAGAACACCCCTTACCTATTGTTCCCATGAACATTGCTGAATTATTATTCATTTTTAAAAATAAAAAGAAAAATCAAAAAACCAATGCTGCAATTGTGCTGACAAATCATGGGTTAAATGAATTTTTTATTTTCTCCTTTCTGTTCCCCATCATGGGAGTCCAGTTTTTTTAATACCTAGAAGGTAAATAGGTAGGCTGACAATTTAAGAAAGTGGATACTTCCAAGTTTAGGGTGCCCATTGGGCCCCCCATTCTGGCCCCCCCCCAAAATCCAAGTTCCAAGTTCCAACCCCCTTTCCACCACCCAAAGTCAGACCAACTTAAATACTCACCATGTCAATTGTGCAAAGGTTACCTGGGTATATTGACTATACGCCCTGACCATAGTTTGGAACTTGGTTGGAACTTGGTGATGTCTTTTTAATATATACTAGTGGTACCCGTGACCTTCGGACACCCGTGGTTACACCTCTCCAGCCACCCCAAACGTGTAATGGTCCCGATCGACAGTATGCGGGTATCAGAACCAGCTGTGTGTACCCTCAGGTTATCAGTCCGGGTATTTATATGATTTTTCCTTGAATTATGTGAGAATAAGTTTATATATACCTACCTACCAAGTAAAAGGTACATATGTGAGGTAGGTACACATATGTACCTTGTTAGTAGGTAAAAAGTATTTCCAATGCTCATTGCTAAAGCCTACATCGCAGAGGTTTTTTGGTTTTTTGGTTTTTTTTTTTTTTTAATTTTTTGTTTTAGGGAAAGTGTTTATCATTTATTAGATTATTTAGCACAATTTAATTACAAACTAGATATTAAAGTTTGAAAAAAAGAAAATCCCTAAATACACTTGGT
>Ga0116227_10006126_pt1 | contig 24653 bp, 14 predicted proteins | sample S1TSphgellanicum_FD_89693 | JGI IMG/M metagenome (GOLD analysis project Ga0116227, IMG submission 89693) | Host-associated microbial communities from peat moss isolated from Minnesota, USA - S1T2_Fb - Sphagnum magellanicum MG | ecosystem: Host-associated > Plants > Peat moss > Unclassified... | reverse complement strand
TCCAATGGATTCTGTCGTCGTGGTCCACACATTTGAGTGGATCATTTCCAAAGGTTTGGAACTTACATGAGTTGTTTGTGCTGGGAATGGATGTGTAGCTTGCTTCCCAAATTGGCATGCTTCACAAACTTCTGACATCACCTCTTCTGTTCCAAATTTGGGAAGACCTCCAACAAGATTCTGTTTCTCCATCAGCTTAAGACGTTGGAGATTAACATGGCCAATTCGCTTGTGCCAAATTCCAATGTCTTTAGCTCCTTTTCCATGTGTGAATAACATGGAATTCATTTCATGCATGTTCACATTGAAGGTGAATATTCGTCCATTCCTTTCCCCTTTTGTAATCAATTTGCCTTGGTTCTTCATGTCTTCCACAAAACATCCATTTGGGTTAAATGTCACTTGTAAGCCTTGTTCCACCATCTTGCCTACGGAAACCAAATTTTTTGTTATGGTTGGAACATCAAGTACATCTTTCAGGTATTCTGTTTGCCCATCTTGCATGGACAATGGCACCTTGCCAATTTGTGTGATGGGATGTGTAGTGTCATCACTAGTTTCCACAAACCCTGGTGTCTTCAAATCCTTTGCGTCTCTAAACCATTTTCCATGACTAGTCATGTGGTTTGAAGCTCCAGAATCAACATACTAGACATTGTTATTTGATACACCTCCTATCATTGAATTTGCCATGTGTTCGATCACAAATAGTTGCTCATCACCTTGATTGCTAGTTGATGCATAAATCCCTTGTTGCAGCTTTCCATTTCATGCATCATTTTCCCTTTGATAACAATTCTTTGCCATGTGCCGAGGTTTCCCGTAATAGTAGCAATTTGAGTCGTTATTTAGTTGTTGACCTTGTTGACTTCCACCACAACCTTCACAACTTCCTCAACTTCCTTTTCCTCCAAAGTTTCCTCGTCCACCTGCATGAATTTGACCTTCATGTTGATGATGTCCACCATGCGAGCTTTCGTGTCGACCTCGAAATGAAATTTTACCACCTCTACCTCTACCTCTATTAATATTTGAGTAAAAAACACTTTCTTGTGATCCTCCATTGGATGAAGTACCAATAATTCTCATCTCTTCAGTTATAAGAAGTGTTATTAAGTCTTGGAAATCGGAAAATGTTTCTCGAACTATAATTGTAGTACGAAATTGGTTATAGTCTTTTCCAAGTCCATTCAAGGTGACAGCCATTAGATTTTCATCATCTATAGGGGCTCATATAGATTCAAGAGCATTTACAAGGATTTTCACCTTTGTAGAATAGTCATTGATGTTCATCTTGTTTTTCTATAGATTATGTAACTTTTGTTTAAGCTGCATTTTGTGGGCTTGTGTATTGGTGTTATACATCTTCATTAATGTATCCCAAGCTTGCTTGGGTGATTTTGCATCTTGAATATGCACAATCATGGAATCGGACACACTCATAGAAAGCTAATATAAGACTTTCCTTGCTTTTCCATGCCAAGTTTTATTGGCTTGAATTTGTTATTGTGTGGGGTTTTTTAGGAGAGGAGGTTATTTCTCATCACCAATTATGAATTCCCAGTAACCTTTCCCCATCAAGAAATTCATAATCCTAAATTTCCACATTTGGAAATTATTCTTATTTAGATTCTTAATTACAATTTGAAAAAGACCATCTGCCATTTTTCAAGGCACCATTCAATCTCTTCTTGGGGTTTCATAAATGATTTTAATTCCTTCCTTGGGTTTTTAGGATTAGGATTAGGGTTTTCCTTCCTTAAGTTTTTAGGAATAGGGTTAGGGTTAGAGTTAAGGTTGAATAAGATGGACCTTGCATATGTATGTATGTTTTGAGTATTATACAAAATTTTATATTATACATGGGTTTTACGTATATGTACGTATCTCGTATAATATTTCGTATGGTATTAAGTACATGATTACATACCACACTTTTTGTATGAATGTCTTGATAATGTATTTGTGTTTCCCAATCTTCAAACTCCTTCTTTTAAGTTCTCCCAAGTTGTATTTGCTCCACTTTAAAAATTTGTTTTAATGTCTTCTCAAAGCAAACTTCTGTCACAACAACTTTGCAAAGCTACATCGCTCACATATGACCTTGGATCAATCTGAAGTTTTGGTGAAACATGAATAACTATGTCTATTACCATCTTTCAAAATTTCAGCTCATTTAATTCCATAAAATAAGAAATCTTGCTACTTCCTTGAAATCACTTCAAATTGGGACCTAAACACAAAATTACTTACAATTCACTCTCAGAAACTCCAAACTCCTTGAAATTTTGGGAAACACATTAGATATATGTTTTCTATATTTGCTCAAAATTTCAGCTCTATTGTTGATGACCACAAAGAGTTATTACTTTAAAAAAAATTTGATTTCAAAACTAAAACTGAAACTTTAGATGCTTGGATTTCTTTCAATACAAATCCAAATGACATGAAATTTCTTTCATATATATATTCTTTTATGATCTATAAGATCCCAAAGCTATAGATCCAAAAAATGCTCAAACAAAGTAGATATGACAAAAAAACCAGATCTAGCACAAAGTCTTCAAAAGCTCATTACTCTCACAAAACATATCCTTTTCTTTTGAGAATTTTAGAATACAAGCATCTTATAGTCTTCTATAATTTCTCCAAGTTTCACTTCAAGATCTTTTCATAGTAAATCTAGATCTAAATTTAAAAATCTGACTTTCACAACCCTTGATATGTTGATCTCTTCTCACTTCTTTTCTTTTCTTTTCTTTTTCTTCACATTCTTTCCTTTCCTCGTTTATCTTTTGCACTTGACAAACTTTGATGATAGTACTAGAGATTCTCAAGCTTTAGTTTTAAAGACTTTTTAGATTTAGATCTCTTTCAACTTTCTCATTCAACAATTTAAGCTCTGTTACCATGTTAACAAATAGGAGATCTACTCAAGTGCAAACATAAATCTTTATTGAAAGGAAACTACAACATGATGCTCACAACACGAAACATAACATCAAGAATTCCTCAAGGTTCTTGTCACATGAAATACATAAACTTGTGCAATGAAAAAAAGAGAACCAAACCATCAACATCAAGATATTTAACTAAAAGACCAAACCACAAATAACCAAACTAATATAAGTAAAAAAAGTAATTCAACCTTGTGAAAGTAACCTAATTACTTTTTTATTCTAGTAACTAATGAAACCTAATTAGTTGAGCTTGAATTCTTAACATTTGGAAAGTATCCGTAAAAATATTTTGATGTATTGAATCCATGAATATTATTTAAGTCAATGATCAACAATTATAAATTCTTTGACTTCATTGCATAATATTGAAGAAACACATGTTTTAATATGCATTTAAGTATATATATTTGAAATGCAAGCATAAAAAATACATGTCACAATTTTGCAAAATTGAGTTATAAGTACATGAAAATAAAACATCAATTAGAATTATTATACTTTGAAGTTGATGAAGGCTTAGTGCATATGGATATAAATTCAACTTTTCATATTGTAGTCATAATTTATCAAAATTCCTCAAATTTTAAAAATATTTTGGAAAATTTGAACAACCAACCAATTTCGAACATACTTTTCATCCATAAAAATTCCTCAAACTTTATGTACAACTTACAATAAATTCAATGAAGTGCTCTATGATTTCAAAATGCAATTTAAATAGGTTTTAAAAGGTCCAAGCATGGTAAAGTATGCCAAAAAAGGAATCTTAAAAAAATTTAATTTCAAAAAAAATATTTTTTCAACATTAACCTTTAAAAAGATATTAAAAAATTATTTAAATTGCATTTTGAAATCATAGAGCACTTCATTGAATTTATTATAAGTTGTACATAAATTTTGAAAAATTTCTATATAAGAAAAATGAATGAAAAGTATGTTATAAATTGGTTGGTTTTTCAAATTTTCCAATATACTTTTACATTAAAACTTTCATAGATTATGACAAGATAATAAAAAGTTGAAATCATATCATACACATTAGGTTTTCATCAACTTGAAAACATAATAATTTTAATTGATGTTGTATTTTCATGTACTTATAACTCAATTTTGCAAAACTGTGACATGTACCTTTTGTACTTGCATTTCAAAAAAATGTACTTAAATGCATATTAAACATTTGTTTCTCCAATATTATGTAATGAAGGTAAAGAACTTATAATTGTTGATCATTGATTTAAGTAATATTCATGGAATCAATACATTAAAATATATTTTATGCATACTTTCAAAAAAAATAACAAGTGTCTTTGGCTGGCATATTCTACCATGCTTATGCCATTAATATATATTTTAATGTTAATGTTGAAAAGAAATTGTTTTTGAAATTAATTGTTTTTAAGATTAACTTTTTGGCATACTTTTATAATGCTTGGACCTTGCATCATGTCCATTTTGACAACCTTGTTAGGTACATTCGTAGTAAAAGGAACAAAGGAGGTTGTTGACAATGTTTAAAACTACACTTGCATTATTTTAGAAAATCATCATTGATTGTATTTAATGAATTATTTATCCATAATTTGTAATTGTGTTTTGGTGCTCATGAAATTGTACTCCTCTGAATTTGGAGTCATTTCACTATGTTATTAAAGTTCTTTATCATACACAAAACATTTGTTAACAAGGTCTTTTCAAGGATTCTAAAATTTGAACATGTTTTTTGTTATTCAAACTTTCATCAAATGTTCTAAAATTTATTATGAGCTCTAATATACTTCATGGGAAAGGCCACATGTGTTTATATTTTTAAATCCACATGTATTGAATCTTTTTAACAGACGTTGTTGATTTTGATTCTAAATGTCCTTAATGGTCAAAAAAGTTCAAAATTTTCCGTCATGGTTTAAAAACAATTATACATTTGACTATAATTTAGGTGCTCATGCAAAAAAATATAGTTTTTATTATAATATGGGTCATGTTTGGTCTCAATATTAATATCCAATCCCAAAAATTACATTTAAAATACAGTTTTCATATTTAATAAACCAATACATGTAGTCCTTGGTAAGGACTTTGACCTTGGTTGCCATGGCTCCTTTTATTGTGTTTTTACCTTACCATACACATTAGACCTTTATCAATTTGAAAATATAATAATTTTACTTGATGTTTTACTTTCATGAACTTGTAACCATATTTTGCAAAACTTTGACATGTACTTTTGAATACTTGCATTTCAAAAAATGTTTAAATACATATTAAAACATCTTGTTCTTCAATATTATGCAATGAAATCAAAGAACTTTTTTATTTTGATTATTGATTTAAATAGTATTCATGAATTCAATATGTTAAAATATATTTTATAAATGCTTTCCAAAATAATAACAAATGTCTTTGACATATTTACCAAGCTTATATCCAATAATATATTTGAAATTTCATGCATGAACTCCCCTTCAAGTGGAAGTTTAACCCCTTCAAAAGCCATGGCCAAGTTGTAACATGAGCCATGTGGCATATGGACAAAATATTAGACCCTATTCATGTAACCATCCACAAATTGAATTTGATATGTATAGTTGAAATCTAAATAGTCCTTTCAAAACGTTTAAGAATGATATAATTCAAAGGTTATTAAATCACTAGCTTCATGTTAAATGCATAACTTGGTAATTTTATAAACATAGCTATGTTTATAGCTATAGACATTACTCAAGGAGGGTTCCAATTCTAACTTGGTTTGGTCCAAGTGTCCATCAAATTGAAATTTTGGTTTAAGTATGCTTGTTTTAGTTTTGAATCTGACTACTTTACAATATAGGGGTATTAGTCTGGGTAAAAAAATTGTATGAAAAATTGGTATGTACTATAAAAGAACAAGTGATTAAAATTAAAGGCGTACACTACAAATGGCCACATGATCCCCCGCTATTTACTTCAATTATACCAAATTTGCCTAGGTATTTACATAGGTCTGTTGAAGATTGCCTACTTCTATTTATAATGTCCAAGCTACTTGTAGCATTAAGGTGTTGTAGACCCTGGAAGTGAATGTGTAATCCATGCCTTTAAACAATAGAACTTGGTGCTGGGAAGAAAGTAGAGAGGGAGACAAATACAATACTTGAGAACCTTGAGAAATCAACCATGGCTCTCAAACTATTGCCAGGTCATTTTGATTTTCTTGACGAAGCATGATCCAAATCTACCCAGGTTCTATTTTGCTGGTATTAATTAAGTTGTAATCTGGGCCAACAGCGATTGAATCCCATTCATTACAAGTAAATGATATATATGCTAAAATGACCTCAAATAAGGTAAATGCTTATATTGAGGCTAGAAGTGTTAGAAGCAGCTCCTGAATACTGATCCAAAATGGTGTGAATATTATACCGCTTTGGCATTTATATATACGCACCTTCATTGGCTCGCTCATTGATAAAATCATAAGGAATTTTTCTATAAACAGCTTTAATCCGCGATGGTTGAAGATCCAGGTTAACCTGTTGATCCTGACCAGCTGGGCTGCACGAACGAAGCTTCAAGTCCACACCAAAAAAAAGTCCAGTCCCTGCGGAGTTCAAGTTTCTTCTGCTCCCCTTGTGCTTGTTTTAAGCGCCTCATGGTTTTTTCTGCCTTTGTCTTGAGTAGCGTCCACCCAAGGGTTTAGTCACTAAGATGTCTAATTAACAACCTCACTGGCGACGGACATGGTGCAATATTGCGTGCTTAATCATGCAACCTCACTTATATATCACTAAATTATCACTTAGCTGGCTGGTTCCATCTTTCAGACCATCTGCAATGTCAATGCATCTAGTTTTATTTTTGTGTAAACTAATTCACACCATGGAATGTCATTAACTGTAGAATATACATTTATGATTTGTAACATCAAGTTGTTTCTAGTAGTGGTTGTATAAATTGGGTGGCTTATATGTAAATGCAGTAGTAGTAGTTGCATTTCAACTGTTTTGTTTTGCAGCTTATGGGATTTAATCTAGACAAAGACGTATTACTGTTGCAAAATCGAATGTCAAATCATCAATCTAGATGATACCCCCACAAACTTGAGCGGTATTATTGGTACTGATTAGCTGGGAATGGTTTAAGGCTACCGGTTTTTCTACGATTTAAGGATACAATACAAGTGACTGAATTCTCCAAGATAAATGGCATTGCTAGTTTGCACGTTTGTGATACTGTGCAGTGTGGATGGAGCAGCCTTTTTGAGATATTATCTCATTTGGTTGATGGATATTTTTTGAGTCTACGGATCTAATTAAATTCTTTTAACTTGTGCTCGACGAAGCTGCTTAAATTACTACATCCCAATCCTAAATTCAATAATTCCATCATTGGCATTCGGTCAGTGCAGTTACTTCCTAAAGTAGTGATGATGCAATAAACAAGGTCACCTGTGAGTGAAATTTAGGCATCTAATTTATATATATATAGAGTGGGAAGCTTCTGAAATCTGATTTTGTTGATCACCGTTCGTTGGATACAGGCACACGGTGAAGTTGGGGTTTAGGGTTTATCTCAACCCCCTCAATTCAACAATAATTCCAACGAACTTCATCTAGATGGAAAGTTTTGTGACATTTTAATCTAAATGCTGTTTACTAATTTTAGGTGACGAAAGTTTTTTTGGGATTGACAGGAGAAAAATTTCCAAATTATTTCTTTGTATTAAATATTAAATTCTTATGACCCAATTTACATAATAAAGATCTTTATGATGATGCAGTTTCCCAGCTTAGGATATAGGACGCAGGTTATTCTTCTGCGAGGTTCCCCCCTGAGCAATTGTAATAATGGAGTTGTGCCCCAAGCTGGAAAATAGAAGTTTAGTTTTTGTTTGCGTAAGTTGGAAATTCCCACGTTTGTTGGATTGTGTTCGAGATAAAAGTCCTGCAGCTGGAATGAAGTTTAGTTCGTCCTAGCTAGTAGCTTGCTAGTTCAGTATCTCGACTACAAAAAAGTGACGCTGAGGGAGACGAAAAGGAAGACCAAGTTCCGTGATTCCATGAACTTTAATGAAAGCTTTCATAATGTGAAATGTGGGCACTACAACCGTTGAAATTAAAGTTTCCTTCAAACGAAAATTCCTAGATAATTCGATTTCCATGTTGGCCTGAATTTTGGATCTGAGTCTGGACATGATCAAGTAATATTTTCATCTGCATGGCATGTACTTGAGATGATGAAATTTAAGAGATATTTTTTCTCATTGGAAGCTAGAATGTAATTTATACGTCTACAAAAGACGTCTTATACACACATGAGCTTGATTGGTATCTTCATCAGACATTTTCACTCATAGATTGGAGGCAATCATAGAAGAGGTGGAATTATAAGATATCATGTGGGGTCCAGTTTGAGAATTCATATGTAGACTACTCATTAAACACTTCAGCTACTAGTATGATGATCATGTGTTCTTTCCTGCTTTTTAATATCTAGATTCCTACAACCTGGTATATAATCTTCTAAAGCTTGAGATCAATGCATGTAGAACTGATGACACTGTAAACACTATTGTAGAACGGTGAATAAAAGGCTAATATAATGTGCCTGGTCCATATTATTATCGTAGCTCCTCATTACCATAGTAACCACGAACGCATTTTTTCTCGCATTTCTTGGAAGAAAATCATTAGAAGGAGAGTTGCAGAAATCTGAGTCAGGACCTCAGCTGCAGCTATAAGAGCCTAACTAGTACTCTTTGTTCATTTTTTTTGGTTGCCAAGTTTGAATGAATTACACTTCCGTGAGTATTGCAGTTCAGGTTGAGAAATTAGCTCCTTAGCGGTGTCCAGAAGAGTTCTGTAATATAAACTAAAGTTACTAGCGCTGGAGAGATTCGAAGTTGTATAGTAGCTAGCTGCAGTTGCAATGGCACCGACGGTGCTTAAGATACATAGCTTACTGAAATTTCACAGCTCCATTTTCACCGTGATAAGTCCCATTCGCGTCATTTAATATCAAAGTAAGTACACTTACATAGATCTCTAGTTTTCAATTGTACACTTTTCCTGGAGCGGATGGTCGCATGGGGAGGGGTGCGGAGGCGGTTATCAAATAATGATGTGCTTATGCAGTCACTATGGTATTCAACCGGGGCTTCCATCACTGTTCTGAAAAGTGGGGTTACAATTTCCGGAAAAAAGCAAAGTTCCTCCGCCATTTCAGTGGTGTGCCGTCCGGAAAACATTATCGACCAGTGCCGAGGAGCTGAGCGGCGTCCACGTTTTATGGTATGAACACTTCTTTTTGCACATATATTTTATTCGATCCGTAAAGAGCCTCGAGGACTTCCATGATCGAGTTCTGACACACCTGCTCATTCACTGATGATGATCCCGGCCTCAAGGATGGATGCCAGCAGGAGTCTGTGTAGCAACGATCGATCATACCGATACTAGCTCTCTAGATACGTCGTTTTTGTTCGGAACATAGAGCACTCTAGTAGTGGTACTAGCTATCTAGGGTTTTGTAGAGCTTGGTCGATTTACTCGGCGGCAGCTTCGCGTCTCTAGTTTTTGGCACTTGAGCTTATCCCGACAAGCAGGAGTCTAAATTGGAAAAGCTTTGTAATGGTGTGAACCAATGTAGGCGTGCCTAATCAATGACGCTGTTGCTGCACCTCGATCCCTGGGCCACGAGTATCACTCTGCAAGTCAAAACATTTGGACAGCTGCAAGCTGCTATGCGCATCCATGGCGTGGATAGGTTTTGTCAATCCGACAAGGTTTCCGAATTTTGCGCACGGATCCAGAACCTCCATGAGTGTAAGTATGGATGCATCGGTTGCTGAGTACTTAGGCGCTTTGCACTCACTGGATAAATGTTTTCAATCTGCAGATCCCAGAGGTGACATGCGGTGTGAATATCAAAGAGCGGTACAAACCCTAGTATGCCAAAATTTGCAGTTGTCCATCATGAGCTGTTAACCTGACGGCTGCAGCACATCATTTGTTCATCTCTCGGGAATTGTGGTTGTGCACATCAGGCAGAACAGAGAACTTCAAGTATATATCTAAGTTTTTCCCTGAAAAGAAACGTATGTCTGTCTGTGCGTTTTGCAGAACACTTTGAAACATCCAACTGAGGAAAGATTTAAAGCGAGGTTCCTCGCTTGGTCCTCTCCCCAGGTATCTTCAGTCTGTGGACTCTGTCCTTTTCGCCCGAGGTACTGTTTCCGTCGTTCCATGTAGAATTCCCGGGTCCCATTGCTCAGTCTTCAACTGCTGTCAATGAGATAGAACCAAGAAGGAAAAGAATCTAGAACACTCCTCCGCGAGTCGGAGGTATTGCAGGCAATGTTTTGTAACTTTTAGCTCATAATTACTTGGTCAATTTTGCGCGCTTTCGCTCTGGTCTAGAAAGATGGAGCACGTCAGGGTCTACTTCCTATCTAGAAAGTTAGGTTTTCAAGGGTTGTGAAGCAGCTGGAGCTATAACGTTTGTTGTTCTGCTGCAGCAGTATTGCAGGTCGTGACAAATTTTGTTGATGGTAATTCAGCATTAGAAAAACATGGAACAGAGGCAGTGCCTGAGTCTCTGATTAGAAGTCTACTCGAGATGGTGCAACCCCTGCTAACTAGTGATCATCAGGACATTCTCGAACTTGATCATCTCATCAGTACTGTAAGTGACTGCAATTTGCCGGATCGTGTCGTTCAAGATCGATGGTACTCCTTAGGTAGGGGTGGCCACCCTGCTGGATGGGCTCGCAACTCTCCGGGACCCCGAGTCCCCGACTAAGTGTTTCCAATTTCAGTCATGTGTGGAGTTTCGTGAAGTCGACACGGGCAACAGCGGGATTAACATCTGGGAAGTCTCGAGCTCCGTGGCAGAATGATTGGGCAGGAGGATGAGCGCGTCTTGTGCAGCTGCATAAATCATGACTAACCTGGATCTAGGAAGATGGAGAGGACACCGTGAGTTGCAGGGACGTAATTAGACGTGTTGTAGACGAGTATCAAGCACGAATACCAGGGCTCGGGCCGGCAATGGATGCCCGGAAAGTTATATAGGATGCTTTAGATAGAGAAAAGTCGAAAGCAGATCAGCACTAGTACCAGATTGTGCTTGCAAGTAGAAAGAGCGTTCATCACCTACGCGATCCATGTGTGGATGAGGGCTGCTAGCAGTGAGCCCAGCTGCTTGAGAAAGTTCGCCTAGTTCTATTGCAGTTACATGGAGTCAGGAGGGCATGGTAAATCTAAATCAGAGTCCCAGCGAGACACGGGTCAAGGTGGGGGAAGCTCAGACACGGGGTTGCCACCACAACTGATTCAACAGTATCAGCAAGCGGAGTCGAGGGGCTTAACAAGTTATGCAGGTTCTTCGTCGCGTTTAGAGCAGCAGCAGCAGCAGCAGCAGCAGCAGCAACAACAACAACAGCAGCAGCATGATGCAGGGCCCTTGGCACAAGCTATGGCAGCAATGGGTGGTCAGGGTATGGGAAGAGCAGGGTCATCGCAGGTGGATATGACATCTTTGGCTATGGCAGCTGGCTTGGGACGAGAGTACGCCGGCGTCGAAGGACAATCTAGTCGGGGGTCAATGGTCCACATGAGTGGCATGTCGTTAGCTCGCGGACAACAGCAGGAATCGAGCGCCGCAGCAGCTGGGACATCTGCAGAACCCATTACAGCGAAAAAACAAGCTCCCAAGCGTCCAGGATCAACGAAGGATCGCCATACTAAGGTTGACGGACGGGGTCGACGCATACGGATGCCAGCTACTTGTGCAGCGCGCATTTTTCAGCTCACTCGTGAGTTGGGGCATAAGTCAGACGGAGAGACTATCCAGTGGTTGCTGCAGCATGCTGAGGCTGCAATCATTGCCGCAACAGGAACAGGCACGGTTCCAGCTCTTTTCTCGACGGTAGTTGGACCAGTACGGAGCTCAGCGAGCATGCAGCCGGCAGTAGCAGCAGGTAGAGTTCCATTGCAAGCTGGCAGCTTAGGCTTCGCATCTGGAAGTTCCAGGGCGCCCTCCGAGTTAGAGATGGCTAGCGCGCGCATGCAAGAGCAAATGCGGGCTAGAGATACTGAATGGGGCATGTCAAGTGCGGCGGAGGAAAGAGGGACGGACGTACCGAGATCAGCAGTTATGGGGGTTAGCATGGGTGCCCTTGAAATGATGGGAGGCTTTCAGGCTCAAGAAGGTTTGCTGGGGTCACGTTCTTCGGAAACTGGGAAGGGTAGCATCGACACATCGAGGAAGAGACCTCGACCGGGTCCACTAACTCGTCTCAAGGAAGAAATAGAGCCTACAATGGCACTGCAGACATCACCAACCAGACAATTATCTCTACAACAAGCTGGTGCTGGAGCAGCTGGTGGGTCGTCCAGCATGCAGATGCAGCCAGCAGCAATGTGGGCTGTAGCAGCTTCCGCTGTATCAGGAGTACCTAGTGGTATGAGTGGTGGCATGCCTGGCACGGTTTGGATGCTACCAGTGAGCGCGAGCTCATCGACATCCGGGGTGATGCAGGCAGGCCCATCTGAGCAACACATTTGGTCATTCCCTTCAAGCGCAGGCCAATATCGCATGGTTGCACCGGGAGGAACACCAGGCTTACAGCTAGGCTCACTAGGCGGTCCAGGAGGAGGTAATATTATGCCATCTGCATCCATGATGGCACTCATGCCTCGGAGTAATGTACAAGGTGAGATGGGGTTAGAATTGCAGGGCAGCCTTATGCAAGGTCATCACATGTCACTAGCTGCTCATGCAGGTTCTATGCAGTTACTGCAGCAACCAGATCAGATGCGGCAACTACGTGCTCATGCAGCCGCTGGTTTCGGCCTGGGTGGAGGCACGGATCAAGGGCAGAATTTAGGGATGTTGGCAGCACTTGCATATAATCCTAACTTGCAGCAGAATCCTGATCAACAACAAAGGTCGATGCAGGGCTCAGGGCCTCATCTGCAACAACAAGGGGATAGTGGTGATGACCCAACTGGCTCTCAGTAGGTAGGTACAGTATTCTCATAGTACTGATCTGTACTAGGCAACCTTGAGACGCGGCCAGGTTGTTGGCAATCTGTTGTCCGATCTATTCCTGATCGATCAGCTTTGGTGTCTCAAATTTTGCGGTCATGTGCAGCACATTAAGAAGCACTGCAAGCCGACATCAAGCCTACATCAACTTCAGCTTCTTATGCTGTATCATTCCAAAACATTGCATCTAGCTAGGTATGTGAGTTTTCCCCATACGCTTGAATCGGACTCGGCAGGGAGAAAACGTCACAAGCCGCTGAGCATGGTTAATCTAGCTCATGGGTGCATACGAAAAATGTGTACCGCATTCATCAAGCGAAGGGCTGGCGCGAAGGCCATTTTTGACGAAAATAAGGCACTGAGATCATCATCACAAACTGTGCCACGCGCAATGAGATTACGTCAGGAGAGCAGCAGCAATGATTCACAACTTATGAAATTAGCCCAGTGCTGCAACCATGCAGGGCGCTGTGGTTTGCGTTCTATCGAGCAATTTTCTTCGACCCCTGCCTAATTGGCTTGAGTTAGTTCTTCATTCCCCGCCGCTGCACCCGACTCTTCACCCCTAGCTAGGATCACAGCCTTGTAATCAAAATTCATTGGCCCAAAAGGGTCCCAAAGTTTAGAGCTAGCAAAGGATCTATACTAGACATCGATCAGCACCTTGCAGTAGTGTTGTATCAAATTAGCATATGTAAGTAGGGAAGAAAATTCATTCTTTGTTTGTGCGGCCACATGAGCACGCACCAGTGTAGTCATTCAGACATAATAATACAGTCAGACAGTTGCAAATTGCTGCAGGCAGCCATGAACTCTTTCTGAACTGTGTAATCTTTTGAGTCATGACTCATGACTACAGGTCCAGCTGATTCAGGATTATATATAGCTTCCTGTCTTGTAGATTTGTAGTCCTAGCTTATAATCTTCTTCGATTGGAATCAACGCCGCATTGTGCAGGTGCAGTTTGATCAGCCAATTTCTTGCTGCCCATGCCTCGGACTATCTTGTGGAATATGGTGTCCTCCTTGCTTGCAGGTGGTCCCAAGTCTCACTTGTAATGTGGCTTCCGCGATAGTCCACGTGCCAGACCTTGGAGTCTTAACTAGACACAGTCGATTTTACTTAGTTCTGTGTGGTACAACTTTAAAAACTTGAACCCAGGATGGCACACCTCTTTGGCTCCAATAAGCATTTTGTCCACCAAAATAATACTACATCCTTGTGAATTTTGAGTGATTTATGAGATCTATCAAAACTTCACAGGAACCACTGTCAGCTTCCTGGGACAATGATCAAGTCCAAACAAACAGACTGGGAAGCAATCAAATTGTCATTTAAATATTTAATATATGCCACAATAGACATCACATATTGCACATTGTAATGGATGAAACCACAAAGTTTACCACACACTTATATGTGTCATGAGAGCCAGGTGATTGTTTGTGTGAGAAGAACCACACTCTGTTGTACTGATAGAACTACTGTTAAATTTAATAAGACCCTGAGACTGCAAGTAAAGAAATATTGTCGTATGAAATACTAATGCAACTGTGAATAACAACAATAGATCAGCTAGACTTCTTGTATTGAATGTAAGTTAATGACTAGTAAAACTACAGATTGTTTAGACTTTAGAAAGAGCAAGAGGAAATGGCCGGCAAGTCTGTACAGTGTGCAAACCAGTGTTGGGCAGTTTTTAGGAATGGGGTGAGAATTGCCTCTATTTTTTGGTCGGTTCACCTTAAATCTTGTCAGTAGTTATTTTTTCTCACACAAGGACTGAAAATTGAGTTTTTCAGTTCTCACTAAGCTGAGAACTGGGCATCACGAGAATCAACTAGATTCTCTTTGTTAAAAAAACTTGATACTCAAGTAGGGTATTGGGTTTAAACCCAATCCAAGTTCTCACCTTTGTATACAATTTTTTTTTAAATTTTAAATATATGTCAAGTGTTAAGTGACTTTTTTTTTTAATCCTTTTGCAAGGGCATTAGTACAAAATGTCGGTGCAGTTCACTAATCCTCATTCACTAGACCAATGAATTCACTATTTTTCATTGATCTTGTTCGCTATAACCAATGAATTCACTCAAAATCCAATGAAATCACTTGGCATATAGGGACACCTTTCATTGTACTAAGGGCACATAGTGTCCCATGAATTTTCTATAGAAACCTTTTAGAAGTTTTCTAAAAATTAGGGTTTAAAGTGGTTAGGGTTTCAACTTTCATTAGCTTCTCTCTCTTTCAACATACACTTTGTGTTTTGTATGATTTTGTCCATGATTGAAAGTCTTTCACATTTTTAAACTAAAGAAGTAAATTCTTTTTAGTTGTGCATTATGTTTTTAAATTTTTTACTATATTTTAAAAAAGATTCTTACTTAACAATGTTTTGTTTTTCCATTTTCCTTGTTCTTCAAAGCTTGCTTCTTGTTTGTCACCTACTCCCATCACCTCTTTCCTTGCAGCCACTCATTACCTACTTGCCTACTCATTCATTGTTTCCTCGCCTCCTTGCTTGCTCATTTTTCTATTCATTCCTCACCTACTTACTTACTCGGTTCCCTATTTGCTCATTGCTTGCCTACCTATTTGCTTGCCTATTCATTCATCCTTCGCCTCCTATTTGTTTATTTCCTCATCATCTATTTGCATCAATTACTTGTCATTCATCGCCTACTTGCATCGCCTGTTTGTGTCACATGGTCATTTACACATCGCGTATTCAAATACCCATTGAACTTGTTACTCTTGGTTCATCACCTCCTTTTACATGGTACTACCCTCTTATTTACTTGTGTAGGTTCTAAAGCAAAGAACGAGGAGGCAAAAAGTGAGGAAATCAATTGCAGTTCAAATTAGGTTTTTTTTTAACTATTGTATTTCTTTCTTTATTTTTATTTTGTAATTTTTATTTTTTCCTTTATAACTTTTTTTTAAAACAAATTCTTTGGTAACAACTTTTTAATTTTAAAAAAATTCTTTTGTAGTTCTTTGTAATTTTTTCACTGTTTTCTTTACTACATTTTTTTTTCTTTCTTTTTTTTTTCCTTATATATGTAGAATAGGACTTTCTTTAATGGATTCTTTTAGTATTAGTTTTTCAAATTATTTTTTGAATTCTTTGTTTTATTGAATTTTTGTACTTTCTTTTTTTACTAAAATGTTAACATGATGAATGTTGATCTTAGGTTTATAAACAAAGTTATCTTGTTTCAAGAACCCTTGCAACATCATGAGGCAATTGTCCATTATTACAATAGGCAAACTAACATTGTAACGACAAGTGTTTGTGTCCCACCTTTTCTTACTTGGCATGTTACACAAATGATTGTTGATGTTCTTTCCCCTATAGTTACTACATGTGTGTTGAATCAATCACATGAACATCGGCTGTTGAGTGTTGCTTTACATTCTGCAATAACTATGAACACAAAACTAAATTTGGAAAGATTATGAAGTCCCTTTAGTTTTGATATGAACATAATGGATGAAAATTTTGGAATGGTTAATGAATTAACCTTGTTGACTTCCAATATATGAAAGGAAATGTATGTTGTTTTGGATTCATTTTTTATTTTATTTTTTAAAATGAAGAAAGAAGAACACATAATATGTTATTGTTAATGTTAGATCCAAGGTTCAAAAATCTTAAGTTAATTTCATCCTTAATTGGTCAAGAGCAAGGAATTTTTATTGTTCAAGCATATGACATGAGGTCCTTATTTCCAATGCTTTTGCAATGTCATCAGCATTTGCATCTTGTTGTAGAATTTGATATTACAAATCAAAACATTGATGCTAACAACTTGAACATATTTGAAATGACTATGAGCTATAATGAACCAATGAAAGAACTTGTCAACAAGGAGCTTCTATCTTTCAAGCATTATCATGTGGATAATGAGGAGATTAAATCTCCACTTGAATGGTGGGAAAAACATTAATCATTATTTCTTATAGTTGGGTTCCTTGCAGATAGATTCTTAGCATTCCAAAGTTACAAATGGAGATTGAATGTATTTTTTCATTAGTTGGAATTCTTGATAATCTTAGGATATGTTTACATTCTGATAATTTAGAAAAAAAAAAATTTGTAAGTAAAAATTGGTTTAATGATTCTAGAATTGATTATCGAAAACCCTCTAATTTAGTGAAGTTAATTGGTATGGATATGAAATTAGAGAAAGAATTAGAAAAGTTTGAAGGATCCTTTGAAAGGGATGAAATTATACACATGTGAAAGTCTTATGACATGTGTGGATAGTTGTATTTTTTATCAATTTTTTATGTCCATTTATGATTTCCATCAATTGAGTTTCATCCTTGAATTTTATAATCATTTTTTAATTAGAAAATAATATTGTAAAAAAACTAAAAATATTTTGATATCTGACCATAGAGGACCGCCATTTGAAAATTGATGATTTTCACATTTCTAAAAACCATTTCTATGAGAATCGAATAAATTTATTATTAAAACAACTGAAACCCAGTCCGGTTCTCTAAATTTTTTTAAAAATTAAAGATCCCTAGACAGTTCAACTAAATTTTGTTCCTTGTACCGGAACCGGCGGTTCTCACAAAAGTGAGAACCGCCCAACACCGGTACAAACTATGCATGCTTGACTTCTAGACCCCGGGGCTGCAGATTTGTCGTCATGAGTTGATCTCTGTCTGTACCCCTGTCCAGTGTCTACCCTTCGTTTGTAAATAAGTACGTTTGACTCGAAAACAGTTGCCTGTGTCTTTCTGCATATGATTATTCCACTTTTTCAGACAAAGCTCATCAAGCAGTCTAGTACATTGTTCAGCTAGCTCCTGCCAAGAAAATAAGTGAGGGTGTAGCAGGGAGACAGAGTACATGAGCTGCCTCATCATATCAGGCCCTAGCAACCAGCTCTAGTGGAAAAGGGGGCCAAAAAAGAGAGGGGTTTGCTGCCCGAGCTGATTACTCTCTTTATCTCTGGAGTATCAAAATCTGTTCTGCTACCAACCTAGTGGAAAAGGGACCAAGAAAAGACGGGTTCTGCTGCCCTAGCTTATAACTTTCTTGATCTCTGGAGTATCAAATTCTGTTCTGCCTCCTGAGCAGCGTTTTTTTTCTCGCTAAATTTAGAGAGTTGTTTAAGAAAACTTTCAAAATGGCTAAAACTATGTGTTCTTTTGGTTTTCTTGTTGCCAAGTTTTTACATGTTAAAAAAAGATATTGCCAGATTTCTTTATTTGGTTCTAGCACGTAGCCAGAAATGTGAAGGAATCTTAAACTTTTATACTTTCATATCCTGTTTATAACAAAATTTGGCTAAACTATATTATGGATGATCACCAGTTCAGCTACATCACGAATTGGAAAAAAATACCCTGCTCGGGATATCAAGACCTACCAACCTACTACTGGAAAAGGGGGAAAAAAAAAGGAGTGGTTTCTTGCCCTAGCTCATCACTCTCTTGATCTCTCGAGTATCAAAATCGAATCTGCCGCCTACCAGAGCCTAAAAAAGGGCAAACAGAATGAGGGCGGGAGTCTGCTGCCCTAGCTGATCATTCTCTTGATCCCTGGAGTATCAAAATCTCTTCTGCACCCCACCAGGACCTACCAACCTAGTGGAAAATGAAGAAACTTTAGGGGAGACTGCTGCCCTAGCTCGTCACTATACAGGACCTGCCAACCTATTGGAAAAGAGACAAAACAAGGAGATGGTCCGCTGCCCTAGCTTGTCGCTGTTTTCATATGGAGTATTCAAAATTTACGCGTAGGTCAGCTCAGATGAGGTGTTGTTGAAGCATTGAATTCTATATGTATCCCCATTTTGCTCGAGCAAAATCTAGTGAGGTCCTGCAAATTCGCACAAAGAATGGTGGAGTCTTCCCGGCCTCCTTCACTGAGTTGAAGAATTCCATTAAAAGATTGTCTGACAAATAGTCTGACACACCCATGTTTCGGGGCATCTTTGGCCAGGTGTCTCTGAAAGTTTTCAATACGGTCATAATCAAAAAAGGTTCATTGTCCATTCAATGCGAGATGAGCAGTTAGCACCTCATGTTGCCCTTACAGCTTTTAGACATAACAATCCCAAGAGCTACGTATAGGGGAAGGCGATGCTGTCAGTGCCTTCCGCCCTGCACCTCGGTTCGCAGGGCAGAACCCCTTCAAAGCAACCAAGGATATCAGCAGCTCACGTTGCCTTAAGCAGATCTGCCTGTGCTCTTAAGTGAAATCTCCAGCTCCAGGTAAATTTCCACCTGGTACCCTCCAAATACACTGTTGCATTTCTCCAATCGCCTGAGGGCCGGATCGCTCCTGAAATAATAAGCCCTGGAAATGTCTCGGCCTAAGGGCATTGCTTCCTGTAAAATTTGATAGATCTCCCTTGAGCTTTTGACCTTTTTTACTGTGATACCCGTCAGGTACCTGCAGGATACCTGTTAGGTATCACAGGAAAAAAAAGTTAAAAATGACACAAGACATTTCAGAAAATGAAACGCCTGCTCTTTTTGTTTTCCCAAATACACCTGAGGATCTTACACATTGTAAGTGCTCCTAACTACACTAAGAATTTCTTCAGAGGTTTTTACCACAACATAAGCCCTCCCCTACAACCAGTGTTTTTTGGGCTTTCTAATAGGCAAATTTCGAGAAAATTAAAATTTTCATTAAAAAATTACTAGATTTTACAGCAGGCTCCAGAAAGTAGCCAAGAAGAATGCTTAATTTCTTTGACTTCCATATTTTTTAATGGCCAGATTTGGCTAGACCTTCTTATTGATTATGGCCACTCCTGATACATCACAAACGCTGCCTCCAATCTATGTTATAAGTTTTGACTTATGACCTTAATACCCTGGACATCACAATCAGCCTTTTTATTACTGGCGAAGTATCACGGAAATGAAAAAAGAAGTGATTTTTAGAGGTTTCAATAACCAGAAATGAGGGAGGAAAAAAAAAAGGTTAAAATCTTCATCTTATTTTTAGATTTTATTTTCAGTGTGTAACTAAAAATATGATTGAAGATTAGTACTTTGTTTCTGATTTATAGCCAGATATGGCTAAATCTTCCTTGGGACGATCATCACTTTTCCTCCATCTTCCTATGGATGATCGCCACTTTACTCACAAACAAAAACCCCTAAGAATAAACACTGATCAGAATTGCAAAAAACAAAGTCTCTCAGCTTCCCAGAAATAGGTGAATTACGTTTGGTACCTCTCACAAATAAAGGCCGAAAACAAGTTTCGACTTTCGATGGTGGAATGAATAAAATGCCATTTAAAATCAGCATTTCTGAGTCCTTCAAATTACGACGCTGTTTGACAGGGAAGTTATTATCGCTATGCTACTTATGCCTCTGGAGTCTGGACAAATATGGTGAGTTTCAGTAGACCCATGCTGTTGCTTGCATTATTAGCACGCATTCAAAAAAGAGTTTAAATGGGTTTCTTGTGTGCTACACAGATGCCGACAAAAACAATTGAGACTCACTGGGAATAATGTGTCACTCATTGTGTCAGACATTCTTTTGTAGCTCTTTTAGACAAAGGCTCCCACCCTCCCTACTCTCGTACCCACCCCATTATTAGCTGAAACATGCAGATATGAGTTGGAAGTGGGTGGTTCTTATAGTACTTCATATGGATTTTCTTCAAGGATTTTTAGAAATGTCTCTTTGCTAGGCTTCAGTTCAATTTAACTTAACAAGATTTCTATTCATTATCTATCTATTAAGGAAGGTAATTTGTTTCTGTTGTTTGTCACATTGAGAACTCCCAAACCATCGTGCCCTCATCACACTCTTGATACCATTGGAAAGCCCTTATTCATTAGGGTTGCACAAGGTCATTTGATAATGGACTTATAGTGCAAGAGTTGTTGAATATTGAATAGTTTTTTCATTGAAAATTTAATAAAATTAAACTAAAATTCTAGGGAAATTGGGGTAAGATTTTGGCACTGATAGAAAACCATTGACAATGAGATTTCCTGGAGACAATTCAATAATTTTTAGACCTAAGGTGGGGGAGAAATTGAATTTTGAGTGTTTTTTTTGTCACAGGAAATCAATTTATAATTTGTTAAAAAAATTACAATTGGGCTGTATCATTGTGATCCTGTTCACACTTGGAAAAGTTACATAACCATCATGTTCACACTTGGACCAATGGCAGAGGTCACTCTAGTTACTACTTCAATGAAAAGCTGTCCAGACTCCAGACTCTGCAGGATACTCTCCTCCTAACTGATGAAAGGCTGCTTCCAGTGTCGTCTGGTTCCGGGGTCTGGGCCGCTTTTGGATCACTTGATTGCATTAACATGTTCCCTGCCAAAATTCTGTAACTTCCTGAAAATAGCACTGTCCCTCTCTCTCCAAGCCCAGCTTGCTAGTTGTTATCAACTTGTTACAGTCAATTATAGATCATCCCTTGCAAGTAAATATTAGGTTTTGGGACCCTTGAGTGGTACCTAATACTTTCAAACATTTTCAATTATGAAATACCACAACCTTGAAATCCACTCTCGTTATTCCATTTCCAAGTTATGAAGTAACTTTAAAAACATGAAGTCCATAATCAATGAACAAAAAGTATTATGAGCTTCCCACTCCTGGAATAGTGCACCACCATTGTTATTTTCAAGAGGATTGCGCTTCTTGATCACTGTAAAACCCTTCATTTCTAGAAATATGTCCAAGAAAAGTGATGGTGTGGGCATCATAGTTACATTTTACACTGGAATATCCACCTTTGATTGGTAGTAGACTAAATGAAGAGTTTGTCCATTTTTTATAGGCAATTCTACAATCATGGAGTTGAAGGTTTCATGCCTCCCTCTACAAGCATCTCAGTTCTCATCAGTAAAATGGCCTTGACAACATATTTTGGATTACATATAGCAGTCAAATAGTGTGGAATTCACTTTGGGTCTGTAAATATGCCCACCATACACTAACCTCCAAGAGAGCCAGTACCCAGAAATGATTGTTTTCAATTGGCCAGCCATGATGGATAGCCTAGGTGTGAAATTTAAATAGTCTCTCAAATTATATTGTCCACTTTCTCATGCTTCTATTTTTGGGAAGGAAGCATATTTAGGCACCTATGTAGGAGAGTGCCCCATGTTCCAAAAATGACCATTAAAATGGCTTCTTCTGAAAAAACAAAAAACCATGGGTGCCCACCTCACTAATAAATAGAAGCATGAATAAGCACCCAATATCGTATACTTGTTTAGTCAGATAATAGAACTAGTTCCTTTTGTACTGTCACCGTCACAAGATAGGTGCATACAAAGACATTGTACACTCCTGGCAATTGTGTTTCAACTACGTTATCTTTGTTTATACTTAGAATTTACTTGGCAGGCGCATGGGTATTTACACAGAAATTTGGCTTGATGTATTGGAGTTATGTGTCAAGTCAGGCGATTAGGAGGCAAGAACGGCCAATTTTGACATAATAGGCATCAAATGTGTAACTAGGAATGAAAATTTTACAAAAGGAAATAACTAGTACCCAAACTAGTTTTCCCACCAATTTTGGTGGTAAACTGAGTTTCATCCTGTGTTTCCTTTTTCCTAAGCGCCTGCACTACTGCTACATGTATTTTCACTGCTCCTACCTCTACAACTAGTATAATTACTCTCAAACCTTGTGCATTAAATGTTGAGTTTTAGCATTTCATAAGCAGATTTAATAAAGTTTCCTTTCTTTTTTTACACCCCTGAAAGACTGGATAGGGGGAAAAAGCAGAGGAGACAGGGGGTTGAAACAGAGGGTGACTTTAGAGGTAACTCTATTATTCATTAGTTTTAGCTTCAACTAAGATTGTGTGATAATGGCAAAGGTGAATTTGAGTTTCAGCAAACATTGTGGAAAGAATGTGAACGCAAATTATACTTAGGATTCTTAGCCTCATTATTCTGTTTTAGATAAATGTTTTCAGTTATTTGACATACATTCATTAGTCTCTGACAAAAGGTGTTCTGTAGTCATTTCAGAGAATTAAAAACCTAAATTTTGAGGAAAATATTGTGTCAAAAATGTCAGATGCATTAATGTGAATTTCGGTGTATGGGTTGCAAATATATACAATGAACTAGCCAAAATCCGTATTTTGCATGGAAAATCATAAAGATGTTCCTGAGAACATATATTTAAGATATATTTTTCTTAAAATCACACATGCTATTTTATATCATTACTATAAAGTTTCACATGTTCAACAATGTGCATTTTCAACTCATTGTTTGCATGAAAAGTAATAAAAGATTGTTGAGAATACAATCTTCAATTGCAAAGTTGAAAAAGTAACGATGCTTGAATGTGGAAATCCCAGCCACTCTTTTTGAAGTCAAACACTACTTGGGTTACTATTTAGGATGGCATCCAAACATACATTGGCATCCAACAGCCATTTTATGTTTGCGTTCAGTGACAGCCACGTCCCCACAGGCCGGTTGGATATCAGCTGGTCCTCAGGAGGCCAAAGCTCGGGTTAACATCAATAGACAGTAAATTTTCAGTCAATTCTTTTGGGAACTCAAATGTATGTTGCTGATTTATCCTCTCGCTTCAAATCCACCAATTGAATTTGTGATGCAAAAGCACTTGAAAGCAATATTTGGAGAGTTTACCTCCAAATTTCAGTTCAGTTGGCATGCAGATTTGGTTGTTGGTTCTTCCATTAGGGGCCTTTCATGGCTTAGATCAACCACAAAATGGTTGATTTGAACTTTACATATTATGTGACTGAAACTGCTTTGCAACCTTCAATGAGGGGGGAGAATACCCGCCCCTTCATGGCAAGCACCCTGTAACAGTAACAAACAGGGCAAGCTGAAACATTCAAAGAGTTTCAGCTTTACCTTCATTCATGCTAGTTGATTTTGTGGGATGTCACTCGTCAGGTAGATGTCAATGATGAGATGCCTGCCCATGAAATGCCAAACATTTATTGTTGTGTTGGAAGTATACACTAGCATATTACTGGAGATTATGGATGTTGAAATAGTTGGCAATAGTCCTACACAATATCATCCACAAGGATGAAAAGTAGCAAAGGAAATTGAATGAATGACAAAAATGAAAGAGCATTGTGAGAGTTCAAGCTGTAAAACACATGGTTCTAGCCATGCTCAAGAAGGACTCAATAATTGAGGACCAAAACTATATGGCGCTTTTCATTATGCTTGGAAGACTTATGAATATTTCTTAAGTTCCAAAGAGCATTGAAAAGAGTGTGAATCTTTGGACTTGATTCCAATGTCATATCAAATTTGTAGCAACTTCAAGTCTATAGCAACTTGTAGCTCCCTTGTAACATGTTGATGCATTTTCATCAAATCACACAACTGACTTAAATTCTTAATATGTTGTGACGTGTAGTGTCGTGACATACAGTGTCATAAAGGTGAGAATCCGCAGGAAACTCTACTAAACAAACAGCCTAAAACCAATTAAAGGTAGAAACTAATCAAAGAGATGCATGCACACACATATATACACAATGCACAAGGGAGGCTGAGATGAAATTATCATGTATATTGAAATAAATTGCAAAGAAGTAGTGAAGGTGTATGTAGATGGTGGCCGTGCAGTAACCACCGTGAGCATCTAGAAAATCCAAGTGAACTATGGAGGCAACTCTCATACAAAGG
>Ga0116227_10006125_pt1 | contig 24655 bp, 28 predicted proteins | sample S1TSphgellanicum_FD_89693 | JGI IMG/M metagenome (GOLD analysis project Ga0116227, IMG submission 89693) | Host-associated microbial communities from peat moss isolated from Minnesota, USA - S1T2_Fb - Sphagnum magellanicum MG | ecosystem: Host-associated > Plants > Peat moss > Unclassified... | reverse complement strand
TCTAAAATGGGCTCGAATTGCTCATTTGGACATCTGAAACACAAGTTATGGCCAAAAGAAGGGTCGGGAGTCGAATTCCCGGGAGTCTGCCAGTTTTGACTCCCGACGACTAAAAGTCGGGAACCGACCCGAAATACTTGGCTGCAGAGAACGTACGACATACCTTTGGAAAGGTCTTGACGAGACCTACAACTTTGCTTCAGACCGCATCGCGATCCGAGGTCTGCTCGCAAAGTTATGAGGCTCCAAAGTCCCGGGAGTCCCATTTGGCGCGATTTCGGGACTCCCAATCGGGAGTCCCGGGAAAAATAGCCATTTGGATGTAGCCTCCGTGGAGAGCTGCAGAGTATACTATAAGGGGGGAAGTGGTTGGCTTCCCCAAGGGGGGAAGATGGTGGCTTCCCCACCAAGGGAGTGAGGTGGTGGCTTACTCCCAAGCTCGAAGTGTGTGTGTGTTCAAAGTGAGTCCGAATTCACCCGTGGCTTGTCCCAACACCAAAAAGGTTCCATGATGAGTTCTAAAGGGGAAGGTGATGGTTTCCCCAAGGTCCGGGCCATGGCTCTTCCTAGCACCAAAGGTGCTCCAACTTTGGACTAACCACTTGGAGTGGTTCATGGAGGGTCCGTGTGAATGAGTCAAGCTTGTCCACTCTTCCTAGTCTTTCCCGGGGCTTCTAGCACACCCCTCTCACCCCTTTCTAGTGCTAGAAGTCGGGATCGTGCCCCAAGTTCCAACCGCTTCCGCATCGCCGCACACTTGGACCCTCAAGTGGGTCCACAAGGAACTTGGGAGTGCGACATACATGGAACATATAACTTGGTGCACATGCAAAAAGGTGATGAATGGAAAATGACATTTAGAACTTGTTAAAGCCATTTTGAATATGTTACGATGCCATTTGGCCTTACCAATGCAAGGATGCTATCTTGTGAGCATGTGAGTGTGAACAAATGAGCCCAAGTGAATTTTTTCAAGAATATCTTGTTGACATCAGTAGATTTTTTTATACACATGGAGCAAACTATTTGGTGACGTGGAGGCATATTTTACCACGTGTCATGGATGAACAATATTCTTGGATGATAAAATGGATGATAAATAAAATGGATGAAATTTAATAAAAAAGGATGCCAAACCTATGAAAAATCATGGATGACCCACTATTTCACTCATAAAGGACGAAATAATTTCATGTTGGTTTTATCTTAAAAAATACAACGCATGAAATGCTGATGCAATATTTTAAGTTATACTTCATATTTTTTTAATGTGAATTTTTGTAATATCTAAACCATTTATAATTTTAAACTAAATCCATTCAATGACATATAAACATGTTGACCCACCAATAGGTATGTGCCAATCCATACACTACCCATTCACCACCAAGAAACATGTGCCCACTAAAAATTGACACAAAACTTAACTACAAGCCTATGTCATGCCCGTATGCATGGCCTCATACGTGACGACTGGTTATAAGCATGCCAATCATGCCTTTTAGGGTTAATGTACGTTTTTAGAGTTAATGTACATTCTTAGGTTACTGTATGCTATTAGGTGTTTAGGGTTTCAGCTTGTTGTAGCTGTATAAAAGGTCAAGTTTTTCCCTTTTTTTATATGTTTTTTTAGAATTCCTTTGTTAGGGAAAGTTTCCTCCATAATCAAACTAGATTTTTAGATGCTCATGATGGCTATTACATGGCCATTGTTTACATACACTACATTCTTTCTCCTTCTTTACAATTTAATTCTAGAAAAACTATTATTTGTCATTTAATGTTGAAAACGGTAGATTTTTCTTAGTTTTGAGTTCTTGAGTTTCTTTTGCTGCTGGTGTTGGTGTTGTTGCTGCTGGAGGGAGCTTGTACCGTTACACCTTTGCCAACCAACAAAGTTGAGATCGGAGGAGCTAAGAAAAGCAAAACCAAATGGGGGAGTGACATATATTAGAACAAATGAAGTTTCAAAGCGACCTCTTGTTTTTTACGAACCTTTGGTGGCCCCAATGTCACCTTCGAAATCAAAACCAATGTTATTCCGTGAGGTGGCTCAAAGAAAAATGTCTGAAGTGGTAGTGGTGGCGGCACTAGTATAACACTCTTCTGCCAGTTGTTATTGTTGCTTAGACATCACACCACGGTTAAGTCCTAGGAAATCCCGGAACATTGGTTGCTCGTTCTTCGCCATCACAAGCGCCATCGTTAATGCTATGAAAAGTAGTTGTCTTTCTTTCTCCCTTCTCTCACGCAGAGACACAGGAGGAGGCGGAGGAAGCCTTGAAAACTCTTAAAGCTACCAAAGCCAAGTGTAGTGTCAAGTAAGAAAAAAAAATTAAAAAAAAAAAAATTGTTTATGCATGCCATTGTTGCAGAGCTCTTTAGCAATCTATAGTGTGGCATCCGTCACATTGCCGCTTGCCATTGCTGCAAAATTCCCGAGCGATTTGTAACGTGACGTCCGTCACATGGTCGTTTGCCATCACTATGGAGCTCACATGCACTCTACAACGTTGTGGCCTTCAACATTGCGTTGTTGTCCGCCATTGTTGCGAAACTCACAGGCACTTTACAACACCATGGCCTTTGACGTCGCATTGCCATTTACCATCGTTGTGGAGCTAACAGGCACTTTGCAATGTTGTGGCCTTCAATGTCCGTTTGTTCGACATTTGTCCATCTAACATCTGCCCAACAATTGTTCAACATCCGTCATAATTGACGTCTGTCTCACATCCGATGTCCGTCACAGTTGATGTTCGTCTAATGTTTGTTGGCTTCTGTTCGACATCTGTCGTCATCCACAGACGTCCATCCACTGACATTTTATTTATTATTTATTAATTTAAAAATAAAATAAAATAAAAAGTAATATGTACATCTACATACTCTCGTATTAATACATACATCTACGTATTTAATATTAATACATAAATATACAATTCTTTCTTCCTCTACTTCGTCATTTAGCACTGGTGATTACAAAAATTGAAAGTTGTTTAAAGTATGTTCTCTTAAGCACTTCACATTTTTGTTTCCATTATGGTTATATTTAATTACATGGTTGTGTTAAAACTTTGTAGCTAATGCTCTATATTGCTACAAAAGTTTAGGGCATGGGACAACACCATGTCCTTGGATGATGAGAACATTATTGTTCAGCCAAAACCAAGGTATTAACTATGAAATAACACACAATCATTTCAGCCAATTTCTTTGAATTCACGATCTTCATGATGATACCATCAAGCGTCTACAGTGCCACCGTCATCTAATACAACTCCTACTAGGAATTCAGGTTCAGTTACATTACATCAACGGTACATCAAAATCCATTTGGAGGGGTTAATCAGTGGGGTACACATATTGTCGCACCTGCTTTCACACTATCACTATAGATTCTATTGCAAGTCGTTACTTCTCCACCCATATACACATGGAGGTTACTAGTTCCTCTGGGAGAATTGAAAAATTCAGCGAAAGGCCAGGTACCATTTCTTTGAGGGAATTCAAGGTAACTTTTAAAATTGTGGTTTATGAATTAGAGTTCAAGTATGGCGCTAATTACAACAAAGCATTCACATTCAAACAACTAGCCCGTTATGTGCACTATGAAGCATTGGATGTCTACAAGCAACATTCTTCAAGGATTTTGGGCATCACTCCAATCCCCAATCTAATTTATGCCACAACCATCATCACCGCCTTTCAAGCTGTACTCCAAGCTTGCACATCATGGGATTGTGCCCAATAATCTAGATCCGGTACCTACTTCAATAAACCTTTCTCCTCAACAACTCATTATTGTTACTGTAAACATTCCTCCAACCATCAATGCACCAGCTTTTGCTAATCCAGTGGGGGAATTCTTTCGAGTTTTTAAGCTAGAATTTCCAATTAAAAGTTTTGAAATTTTTTTGTAGTTCACCACCTTTTCTTGGCAAAAGGAAACCCTCAAAATGCTCTATAAGAGGCTTCTCAAGCTTAAAGAGGATACTTAGAGCATCATAGACTTGGAAGTTGCCCATTGGTATCTTTGTTTGTTGGAAGGTACTCTAACATTCCATGCAAAGGTTTTGCAACAGGTTTTTACAAAATTTGGAGATTCATACATTTTGTTAAATGTGTACAACATTTTTGAAAAGTTGGAACTAGCTCATGCACACTATGAGGTTAACACTATGAGGCCTTCATCACATTCAAAACTTCAACCTCCACTAGCTGCGCCAATTAGATCATCACATTTTTCTTTAAGGGCTAAAGCAGTCACTTGGTTGCACCCATCCTACCTTCTTATAACTACTGTGGTAATATTGCCCACAAAGTTAATGAGTGCAACATTCCTTCCGAGGATCTCTTTTGTGATTATTGTGGGAAAGAAGGACATTAGGAAGTTGTTTGTTTTGCCAAGTTCCCGAAATGGAAGCAACTTCAGTTACCATGGCAAAATCTACCAGCATCTTTTATTACCCCTCAACTAAAAGCCAAGGCACTTCAGCCTTCCACTCAAGCTTTCTCCACCAAAGGTAATTCCAGTAAGAATGCTAAGAAGAAGGAGCATAATGTTGACAAGAGGGAGGTGCTTCAAGCCCATACTACTCAAGTTCAAACTTTACAAAATGAATTCGAATCATTAAGGGCCCAACTTGTTAATCTAAAAAGAAAATCTTCCCAACTAGCTAATTGTGCCCAACTTGTATAAGGTTCAGGATCACGGGAGGGACCTCCTAGGTCGTTCTATGGCCTTTCACACAATGCCATGGTTGGGGAGTATGTTATTTCTAGTGCACACAATTATAGTCTCACACTAGTATTTGCCACTTTTTTTTGCCCTTCTTATTTCGTGGCACAAGAGGCTAATGTGGCACCCAGAGTTTCTACCATTGGGTAGGTAATTCAGACTGATGGACTCACATCTGGTTCAAGTCTTATTACCAGGGCTAGAAAAGTTCAAGCAATCATGCCACAATTTTTTTATCCTCTTAACATGGAAAAAAAACGCACCTTGTTAGTGAGGGGGGAGGAGATTACTACACCACAAGCTATTAGGGCATCAAATTATCGTGTCCCAAGAGTACATGTACATCAGGAAAACACACAATTTTCCATTAATCAACTTATGGAGTGCCAACTTCAAATGCATGAAGTGGCGCAAAAGCTTGTGAGTACATCATTGTTTAGTTTTCAAGATTTGAAACTAAGCACCAGGGACATAATTGCAGTACTAAAAGATACCCTGAACATTACATCATGTCCTTTATTAATCCCTGATCCACATGTTACAGGGGTCCCATCTAACACCTTGGAAAGACACTCAATTGGCTCATGTGTTGTAGATGGCGTTCGTAATTTGGTCACTAGTTCTAGCATGGCTAAACTAATGGGCTTTCCTACCTTTAATTCTACATTCACATATCAAAAGGGAGCTAAGAACATTTCACTTGTGGATTTGTTAATCAACAAAAGCGTTGTGGATAACCATTCTCTCCACAAAATCTCTCATTCATTTCTGAAGGTGGTGCCTTGACACACTCCCAAACTTCTTGATAGACTCAAATGTGAGTCTGAAGTTAAAACAGCGGAAGAGCAAGGAGTTCAGTGCACGCTCCCTAATTCATAGCACTTTGGGGGTAGAGGGGCGGGCTAGAGCTCTGAGATGAGACTAGGAAGAATGACAAGCACTCAATCACTCACCCAAACTTGCACAAACTAAACAACAAGTCGGTTAGTGCATAGCTGGAGCACTTTTGGTGCTAAAATGAGCCACGGGCAAAGTCGAACTCACAAGATTCACCATGGCCCAAACTTGGGTGAATCCACCACCTTCCCCATTATAGTATACTCTATGGCTAGCCACGAGACCAGCATCTAAATGGCATTTTGTCTCGGAACTCCCAAGTGGAAGTCTCAAAATTCCCAAAGTTGGGACTTTTGTGACTTTGGGGGCCCATAACTTTGTCTACAGACTTTCGATTAATATGAGGTCCAAATCAAAGTTGTAACCCTTGTTGAGATTTTTCCAACAGTATGTGGCATGCCACCCACACACAAGGAAATTGGGGCGATTCCTGACTTTTAATGATCGGAAGTTAAATTGCCAATTTGACTCCCGACCCTCCTTTTGATCATAACTTGTGTTTCAAGTGTTCAAATGGGTGATGTGAGCCCATTTCAGACATCTACGTTCCAAGGGCTTTACAATGATATAAGGAACTTTTCAATCTAATGAGTTTTGACTCCTATAATTGCCCTCTAAAGATTTGAGAGTCCATTGGGTCTCCAACTCTCAAAATGGGAATTCACTTGGGAGTGTTGGGAGCATGAAACGTGACTCCCGGGTTCATTCTTGGCCTGCACCTCTGCAAGCCCTTGCCTTGGTCGCAAGCCCAAGGCTAAGGTTGTGACATGCATAGTAAGAAAACTTCCATCGCTATCGGAATTGCCATTGTCGACAATATTGAGTCAACAATCCAAGTGGGAGGCCATACACCCAGAGTGATACTTCTTAATATAGGTGCCCAACCAATGATTCTTGGAGTTCAATTCGCCAAGAAGATGGGCATGCTCAACTCTAAACTATGACAATTTATGTGGCAAATTTGAACCGCTAATGGGAGCGTAGAGGAGGGACTTGGGGAAAGCTCGAATTTGATTACATTTAAATTCAATGAAGGTACTGATCAGGAGCTTTGCCTACAAATTAAATGTTTAATCACTAATGCCACCAGTTACGATGTGCTCATTAAACAAAAAGCCATGTTTCCACCAGGTATCACAATTGACAATTGGTTTGAGCATGCATACTACCGAGTGGATTGGGAGACTAATGGCCACCACTTGGGATACATACCCCTTGATTTACATGGGAACCATAGTCCTATGGCTCACCATTGTATGTTCAAGGAAACACACACCATTTTCTACATAACAAGCTAGACACAAGTGGATAGAGGGAGATGAAAAGGAGACAGCTTATGCCCAAGCTACTGAAAGCTTGAAGGTGATTCCTACAGACATTCAACACGGACCAAAGGTTTTACAGAAGTTCAAAGTCCACTACTTCGTCAGCTAGTCATCTGGACATCACCTAAAGAAGGGATTACATTATTAGAACTCTTTGGTGGTATTAGTACAAGTCTTGAAGCCCTACTACAGTTAAGGATGGTAGTTCGGAGGTATTTCTACATAAACATTGATCCTATTACAAGGCAAGTGGCGGCATTAAGAATGATGGAGCTCATAGCCAGCTTTCCACAACAATTTGCAACCACCACATGGAAGGTTAATTTCATTTTCTTGCCCTCTAACATACAATTAATTAAGAAGAAACATATGGAATTACTTGGCCCCATGGACCTCATCATTTTAAGTCGGGAATGTCAAGGACTTTTAGTGGCTAGATTTGGAGAAGGCTTGAGTGACACAAGATTCGGTCTCTTCATGGACATGGTACGATTGATCACATGGGCTCAATCCATTTCTCCTACGCTTAGTTATGTAATTGAGAACACCCCTTCTCAGCTTGATCAAAAGGAGAATGTCCAGGAGCACTACAAGCTAGTCAAGCATTACCTTGGACAGCCGTTTTTACTTAATGTAACATAATGCGGTTCCTATGCACACTAGTTGCGCAACTGGTGGACCAACCTTGCACCACTTTCAATTCTGCAATTGGCTCTAAGACACACCATCAAAAACCGCAACCCACAAGTTTTTCACATATTGGATGATCAGAGCTCTTGCCAACCAGTTATGAGGTAAGAGAAACCTCCTTGGTTTCTTGCAAACATAATAGGAAAACCAAAAGGTGTTTGGCCCACCTTTGTTTCCTTCCCAGGAGCACACACCTTTTAGGGAGATGGACCAAGCCTGGTGTATCGTCATGTTTCAGCCACTTGGGATGAACCAAGCTTAGAAGAAAGAGAAAGGGCTATGGGGTTCCAAACCGGCACTAATACTCACACAAAGGTGACTAAATTAGAGCGTAACGTTCTACTGGGGAAAGGCATGGACTTGAACTCCCTTACATGGTTGTTGGTAACATGTGTACTTTTTCAAATATACACAACACCAGCACTGACTCAATTAGCTTGCAAATCTGGCAATGCGACTACATGGTACCCCGACTAAGTACATTTGCCTATCTTCAACATTTTACATTTCACTCCTAATGTTGGGGGGGAGGATGTACCATGTAATTTGATTCAAGTTGTTTCTGATACACCTAAAGGTACATCAGCTTCAAGAGAAACAATTACAACCTTTTACGAATCTACGCAGTTGGATAATGGAGAACACAATACATAAGGTTTTTCAAACACACTTTCCAACTCCATTCCATGTGTTTCCAACTACCCTTTCGTTAGGGGGAACTAGCTCATTAGGAAGGAGAAACATCGGGTCACAAACTTGCTAATTAAGTATGAAAATGTGTTCGCATTCTCAATGAAAGACTTAAGTAGGTGTAAAACAATGTAGTTCTCTATAGACCTTACAGATGAAACAACCATCTATCGGAGGAAGCATAGGTTGAACAAGCATGAGTGGGAATTGGTAGATGAAAGATGCATAGAACTCCATAAGGCCGGTCTCATTCAGCTACCAAGTTTTGATTTCACAATCGCTATAATAATGCTAACAAAAAAGGATTCGGCTAGATTATGGACTAAGAAAAGGATGTGTGGGGATTATAGGCCTTTGAACCTAGTTACACCTCAGGATAGGTACCCCATGCCCATCCCTGAAGAACTATTTGATAGCATTGGAGACTCAAACATCTTCACAATTGTGGATCTAAGGCAAGGCTTCAACTAGATTGTGTTCGTTGTTTGCAAGAAAACGACATTCCATGGAAGCAACAAGTTGTGGGAATGGCTTGTGATGCCTTTTGGATTAAATAATGCACCTATCTTTTTTTAGCGAGTCATGGACTAGGTTCTCGAAGGGGCAAAATTTTTGAAGTGCTACATAGATGACGTCCTAATGCATAGTAAGGGATTCTTGCAACATTTGGCTCACCTTAAGGAGTTATTCAAGAAGCTCCACAAAGTCAATATGAAGATCCATCTTAAAAAGTGTGAGTTTGTTATCACCTTAGTAGTCTACCTTGGACACAGAATTTTGCCAAATGGTATTATGGCTCATTGGGCCAAAGTAGTAGCCATTTTGGAGATGCCCAATCCTACTAATGTTCACACTTTGAGGAGCTTCATCAAACTATGTAATTATTACAAGATTTATGTCCAAGACTTTAGTATTATTGCTCATCCTCTTAATGCATTATTAAAAAAGGATGTTACTTGGACATGGAGTGAAAAGACTTAGGAAGCTTTCAACACACTCAAGGAAAAGCTTTCAAAATTCCCCATTCTAAGAAGACCCAATTTTAGCAAGGTTTTCATTCTACACATTGACTGGAGTGCTCTTGGTATTGGTGATATTCTTGGCCAACTTGATGAGGAAGGCAAGGAATATGTTATCGCCTATGCATCTTGAAGTAACAACAAGGCTGAGTGTAATTACTCTTTATACGAGGGGGAATGTCTTGTTGTTGTATGGGCCGTCATACATTTCAAGCCTTATCTTTATGGCACCAAGTTCACTTTGTATACCGACCACTAGCTTTATCAAATGGTTAATGACCAACAATAAGCTTATTCATAAGTTAGCTCGTTGGGCGTTTATACTTTAAGAGTATGAATTCAAGGTTATTCATCAACCTTGTATTACATATCAGAATGTGGATACCATGTCGTAAAAACCCCTCATTACCTTTGAAGATTTTTCAGAAGCCAGGTACGACTTCAACTAGATTCCAATAATACATGTATCTTATGCATCTAGTTATCTCGCACTATTGCAATGTAACCTAGTTGAACATCCCATTGTGGATATATGGCAGGACTTGGACACTCTAAGGTTTTTTCATCATGGGGAATACCCTCCCCAAGTTACATCAAATCATTGGGATCGCATACAACATCAGTCAAAATGCTACTCATGGAGGGACAATCACCTTGTCCGATGCTTACCACAAGGCAACAGAATGGTTCCTCCACCACATGCACGGCATGGTCTTATTCAGAAGGTACACTCGGAGCTTGGACACTTTGGAATTAAGCATACTTATAGCCTTTTTGCTCCTCATTACCATTGGAAAGGTATGTATGCTCAAGTCTGAGACGTCATTACTAGGTGTGAACAATGTGATAAAGTGAGAACTTCCTTCTCCTTTCAATAGCTCACACTTTTTCCACTCCCTATTTAAGGCATGTTCTATCGCTGATCATGTGATTTAATTGGAGAATTACCACAAACCTCCAGGGGCAATGTCTACATCATGATTATGATTGAGCATTTTTCAAAGTGGGTCGAGCTTGTTGCATCGCCGGACAAATCATCACACAACACCAATCAAGTTTTCTTACAACGGGTCTTAAGTAGGTTTGGGGCTTGTGCTGAGTGCCTTGCTAATCAAAGATCAAAATTTAAAGGATAATTCTAAGATCTACTTGACCATGCTCTCATTGACCATCATCAAATTTCAAGGGATCATCCCCAAGCCGATGGCCTTACAAAAAGGACAGTTCAAACATGTAAGAAAGGATTTTGGAAGATTTGTTTCACTGGGAACAAAGAGGATTGGGACATGGCCCTACCTTACATCGCCATGGGTTACAAGATGTCCAAGCATGCCTCTTTGTCTTATTTTTCTCCTTACTTTTTACTTTTTGGGAGACATTTCGTTCCACCACCTTCCATTACTGCTCAAATGGATTAGGTTGTGGACTTGGATTCCCCAACCACTTGGGTTAAGGTCATCACAGAGAGGGCTGCTCTATTCAAGAAGGTTATGCCCATGGCCATGGAGAACTTTTCCATTACACAACATTAAGACACCTTACGGTATGCACACACATGAAGTGGTAGTTACAAACTTAAAATGAGACAATTTGATGTTGGTGACTTTGTGTATCTCTAGCAACAACCTAATGATACTCTAGACACTTCTTCCGGTCGCGCTATTTTGAGATTAAGGCAATCATGCCTTCAGGTGTGTTAGAATTGCAAGGAGTTGATAGATGCACAATTCGGGATCACTCCAAAAATTGTGCGTTTTGCCACCTGCCGAATTTAAATTTTACTATCATCACATCGACTTAGATTCCTCCACTTAATTATCCATGTCAAGTATGTCTTGAGGATTAAGGTGATCATGCCTTCAGGTGTGTTGGAATTGCAAGGAGTTGACGAATGCACAATTCAGGATCACTTCAAAAATTGTGCGCTTTGCCACCTACCGAACTTAAATCCTACTATCATCACATCAACTTGGATTCCTCCACTTAACTATCCATGTCAAGTATGTCAAAGGACAGACGATGCTGATCAGATGTTGCTTTGCAATAATTGTAATGGTGGATACCATCTATTATGCCTCAAGCCAGAACTCACTCAAGTTCCCACCGACATTTGGTACTATTCATCATGTTCTTCTACAACACCTTGATTTCTATTTAGACCATGCCACATTTTTCCCAACTCAGGTCTAGGGGGGGGGATACATGAGAATTTCATCTCAACCTCCTTTTGTGCATTGTATATATATGTGCGTGCATCTCTTTTTGGTTAATTAGTTTCTACCTTTGATTAGTTTTAGTCTTTTTGTTCAGTAGAGTTTGCTATGGATTTACACCTTTATGACATTATATGTCACGACATCTGTCATGCTTGTATGCATGGCCTCATACATGATAGCCAGTTACAGGCATGCCAATCATGCCTTTTAGGGTTAATGTACGTTCTTAGGTTACTGTACGTTATTAGGTGTTTTAGGGTTATGGCTTGTTTAAGGTTTTAGCTTGTTGACGACTATATAAAAGGCCAAGCTTTTCCCTTCTCTTGTTAGTTTTTCTATAATTCGTTTATTAGGGAGAGTTTCTTCCATAGTCGGACTGGATTTCTAGATGCTCACAACGGCTATTACATGGCCACCATTTACATACACTATATTTTCTTTCCTTCTTTGCAATTTAATATACATGAGAATTTCATCTCAGCCTCCTTTTGTGCATTATATATATGTGTGTGTGCATCTCTTTTTGGTTGATTAATTTCTACATTTTATTGGTTTCAGTCTTTTTGTTCAGTAGAGTTTGCTATGGATTTACACCCTTATAACACCGTACGTCACGATACCTATTGGCCCATTAAGAAGTATGTGCCGATCCATACATTACCCATTCACCACAAAGAAGCATGTGCCCATTAAGAATTGAAACAATACCAAGTAGCCATTGACATTTTACATTGTTTATACCATTTCAAGTTATTTGTTATTTTCATTCACAATCTCAACCATTTGCATCTACCACCATTTTGGCAACTTGTACAATCAAATTGCAATTTCCCCCCTCTATTATTAAATTTTCTGATCTATACATGAATTTGCATTCACTCCACCTTTATTACCTAGCTACATCCTTTCTACCTTTAAAATGTGTTTGTCAACATGAAACCTTTATTCTACAATGGGAAGAAAAAAGTTGACACCAAATGTCACACTAAACACTTTGGAATTAATGACTAAATACACATTAATCTTAAGCATACTTGATAAAATTTGTGAAATGACAAAAAAACCCTTGGAATATCCAAGAAATGATACCCAACTAAACCCCCTTCGACATTTGTTCGAAATCAGAGCATGGGGAACAAAATGGAAAATGGTAATTAATAAAACAAATGAATAGGCAACATGGCGACGGGCTAATGCGATGATAGACAAATAAAATCTTACATTTTTCAAATATATTATACACATTTCCAAGGAAGATAGAAAGATTACAATTTGGGGATGTTTACACATGTCATGGATTTTTTCAAAAAACACGCAAGTCTGAAAAAGTCAATTCTAGAACATTTTTGTACAAGCTTGTTGATCGATTTGTCAACAAAGGATTTAGTAATCCTTAGTAATTTGCTATTAACAAAATTCATGAAACTCAAAAGACAATTGTATGCAACTCTAACTAGGCAAACTTGGGTGCCACCAAAATTAAATAACAAAGTGTTAAAAGCTCCGATGAATCGTTAGATGATAGGGCTGACCTTGAAACCATGAAAGGTGTATAATAGTCAAAAAAGAAAACGTGTCAAAAAATAAAAGAAGATCTAAAACCCCATTGTTTGCATTAAATTATGGTTCAATACATGTGATAACATGAATATTTATTCAAAGTATGTGATTTGAAAAGGAAATATTTAATTTTGGAAAAAAAAATGAAGGTTAAAAGTAAATGTTGAAACTGCTTGTTCAACAAATCCATAGTGACTCTTGAAACAAACAATCATTAAAAATATTAGATCTGAACATGAAATGATGAACAAATACTTGATTTTGTGGTAGATCAGATAGATGTAGTTGTTTTTGCCAATTAAAGCCGTTATGGCATATCCTATTGTCCCAAAATCACCTCTACCAAGCAAATGGTCCAATCAAAAGCAAAGTTGTCATGCTAAATTTAAATGCAAAAAATGGGTGCACCACTACAAGTATGTCACCAACCCAACATGTTCCCAAACTTAATGTATTTTGTGCACTTAGTTTAGTTTTATATTGAGATTAGAAGGTTCCATTGAAGAAAAATAGAATATAGGTTTTTCATTTGTATCATGTCATGGTATCCATATCCAAGGTACTTTTATTGAACACCATCAAATTTGGATTTATACTTGCTTGTGGAGAAAACAAAGTTGAAGAGTTTAGATGTAAAGTTCCAAATAGAGGTTGGATATTAGGCATCTATTGACCATTTGCAGGATTACAAGATATATGGGACATTAATCAAAATATTTAAATTGGAATTTCTGAGTAGCTTGTGACAACCGCTTGGAGATAATCCATGGCCAATAGACTCAACAAATAGAAATTTTAGATTACAATTTCATCAATAGTGCAAATACTTGTTAGGGTTCAATGTGCCCAAAAAATAAGCGATTCAATCTTAAAGAAGAATTGGCCAAAAAATGATGCAAATGCAAAGGATGACCCACATGAAGCACTAGTATTTGCTTACAATAGGGAAATGGACCAACTAATGGAGGCTAATACAATTAGTAGCAAGGTGGAGGAGGAAGACTGTGAGACATGTGCCCAAATGGTGGAATGACAAAGTCGGATGATGAAGAAGAAAACATCGTGCTCAAGACACCATGCCCAAAAAATATTGTGATGGATGAAGAAGAAGGCATGGAACCAACAACACCAAGGATAAAAACGGGCTACAATGATGCAAGTAGCACATTGAGAGAATTGGGTCTGCTTAATATGTCTGACATAGAAACAAACGATACCGTTGATATTTAAAAGAAGTAGCAACGTAATAGTCTATAATTCAAAATGCATAGTTGTGAAACACTCCATTTAGATGTGAAACTGTGTAGATTGGGTTCAAGAGTTGTTTAGGAATTGGGTTCTTTGAGCATTTGACGTAGATTAAATTTTTGAAAGTTAAGGCTTGAAACATAACATAATTTGTATTCAGATGGACATGATTTTTGTGTAGGTAAATGTTTTTTTAAAGAAACAATGGAAGTTTTAATCAAACAAAAGCACTCTAATCAAAGAATATCAGTTTATTGAACGAATGCAAAGTATAGGAGGAAATCATTGGCTTGGTGGCCAAAACCAATTTAGAATAGGATGGTGTCCTATGTTTTTAGAATTGATTATTAAAATAATTCTTCAGCATTATTACGTTTTATGTTCATATTCACCCAATCAAGTGAAAGGATGCATTTCGTGAGAGTAATACATTGACAACAATGAGATGCCTATTCAAAGCTGGCAAAAGATGTGGATGGGCTTAAAATTGTATGTGGTTTACTAGCACAAGATGTGGATGGGTGTTGAACTATATGTAGTTTGTTGTTTGTAAGGTTACTTTGGATAAGAGATGTTTATGAACATGAATCGTTCATAACACAACCAAAACCAGCTAAAACATATGAGTTATTGTTCAATAGACTTTGAAGGAAAAAATAAAATTCAAGGTAGAAAATTCACCTCTAATTGGCTGGTTGGTTGGGAACATTATTGGGTCAAGGGTCCATGACCTAAATCAAAATACCAAAATGTGAGTACCTACAAAAGGATATTGATATTGACTTAGTAAATGGAGGTCATGTTTTGATTGCATTTTTGGTTTTTCTCAAGTAACCATTGAACATGATAAATTTAATTGATAAATGTGTTACATTACATGGGTCTACTAATGGTCATGACGTCAGGAAAGAAATAAAAATAAGTCTTGGAAGGAATAGTTGCAATATACTAACGAGGAAATCATTTGGAAAGGAGCAATTAAAGAAGAAGAGTTTGAAAAGTTCTTCACCCCACCAAAAAGCCTAGGAAAAAGTTTATCCTCTAGTTGCGATGGAAATACAATGTTGGATTTGAAAGAGCACTCTACAAGCAATTTCAACATGTGGACCTTTGGTGAAAATAAAATTAGGAAAGAGAAAAATGGAAAGGAGAAATGGGATGTGGAAATTCTTGTTTTAAGTGATCAAAAAGAGGAAGAAACCATTGAAAACAAGAGTCCAACTGTCACAAAAATCAACATCCATGAATTCAAAGCCAAAACAACCATGTATTGAAACCAGCATATGGGGGAAGCAAGCAACCAATGTGCAAAAAATTGGCTAGAAGTTGATTGTAGAGTAGGCTTTTCAATGGATGTTAGGAACTATATGTTAGGAAGAAAATAGTTTAACTTGATTGTGAGGACAATAAAGACATAATTAGAGGATTCCAATCCTTACCCATGATGTTTGCAAATATCTTTATCCTTAAAAAAATTTATTGTATAGTGCAATGTGGTGTTCTCATTGATCCAGATGGTTTATTATTAAAACACCATAAACATACATAGAACTTACTTTTGATAAAAACTAGTAGCAAACTAGTCTAGCAACTTGGATAAAACCATCTTTGACAACATAATATTATTTGCAAAAAAATTACCCTAGAAAAAAACTTCTTTAGTTTCCTAATATCCATGTATGGCTTACAATCAATCCGGATTGAAAAACAATGAAAAGAATGGTGGGAATGAATTATTGTTTTGTTAATGAATAAACAAGAGGAATAGCTTGTTCATGAATTGGATTCTAGAAAACACACAATTACATACTCAAAATTACTGTTTCGGGTGGGGTAGCTTTTCAAATGCTTAAAAAATATGATTAAAAAAAATCTCAATAAAGTCTATAATTCATGCAAATAAAAATGTTCAACTTGCTTTAACTAAAAAGGAATGAGTAAAATATCTTAAAATAAATTGATGTGGCCAATAACTTAGTATAAGTTATAGATTTCCCATTCCCTTTGGGAAGGATTTATTGGAGGATATTTGTGTAAGATAATATCAAGAAGATTTCAATGTATAGCAAATATACATGAAGATGAACGTTAAAACACATTACATTTCAAAATTTCAAAAAATTTCAAAAAGAAAGGAACAATGAAAATATTGATAGCAAAACCATCCAATGAACTTCAAATGATTTAATGGTTTAGTGTGACACAATTAATGAAACATTGATGCAAAGACAAATTAAGTTTTTTATACATACAAACAAAGAAAAATGTCAAAATACTAGATGCAAGATTACTATATGGGATTACAAAATGCTTTATAGATGAAAGGAGTACATTAAATTGCAATGTGAGTACACACAACACAAGACAATGAAATTCACCATCCAATGAATTAATCCAAGTTGGCAAACAAGATATTGTGCAAAGACATTGTAATTGCAAGGGGAAAGGAAACTTTTACATATTGTAGTTTAACAAGAGTTCTCCTCCCAACCTTAGGATGATAGACAACTCAATGTGAAATCATTGTGTATTCAAACCATAAAAACTTGTAATATTTCATGACAACTTGTGTTTTGAATCAACACCAAGTTCATTGGGCATTGTCCTTGTCCTAATTTCAATTTATCATCACATATCGCCTTGAGCGCCAATAAAGGAAACCTAATGCTTTGTCCCGTCACTTGTACCTTGTGCCCAAGGAGGGAGATGTAGCCTATGAGCAACCATGTGATGTCATTCTTAGATTTCAACATCTTCGACATCAAGCATTGTCGATAATTTCTAATGACATAACCTTTCTTTGTCAAATTTGTGACAATTTGAAAAAGTGCCATCTTGTTATTGGCATCCAAGGCCAATTAAGGAATCATTATCAAGTCCAAGATTTTTTCAATGATCATGCCAAGCTTGAATTTTAAAATGGTTTGTTATATCGTGATGGTCTTTTGTATGTTCCTAATGGCCTTGTGCAACTTTAAATTATTTAAATTAGGCACAATATTTTGGCTGCAAACCATTATGGATTCAACAAGATCACGAAGTTGATGTTTAGAGATTATTCGTGGCAATAGCTTTAAAAGTATATGAAGGAGTTTTTCAAATCTTGCAATGTTTGTGTTCAAGCAAAAAATCCTCATCGTTGCCCTCATGTTCTCCTTCAACCATTATCGATCCCTACATCCATGTGGTCTTTAATTTCCATGGACTTCATCAAAAATCATCCACCTTCTAATTCTTATGATTCCATTTTAATGCTGGTGAATTGTTTGACAAAGACAATTCATTTCATTCCCTATACCAAAACGATAAATGGTGAATGAACAACCAAATTATTCCTTAATCATGTTTTTCGATATCATGGTCTTCTTAAAGGTATCATTTTTTTATCGTGGACCTTAGTTTGCATTTAAATTGTGGAATTGCCTCTTTGAGTTTTTAGTTGTGAAGGTGAAGTTGTCAACTTTCCACCCCTAGATGAATGGGCAAATAGAATGGGTCAATCAAGTTTTGGAACAGTATTTACGATGCACAATTAATTATCATCAAGATAATGGGTCATAACTTTTGGCCATGGCATAGTTTGCCTATAACAACACAATACATTCATCAACCCAATAAATGCCTTTATTTATAGAACATGATTTGCACCCCAAATTTGACATTCAAAGTGTGAACAAAATCGTGAATCTAGTAGTTAAGGATCAAGCCATGTGGTTAACAAATGTTCGAGCTCAACTTGTATCTAACCTTGAAGAAATGCCAAGGCAATACAAGGAGAATGTTGATGAACACTGGAAGGAACAACCCAACTTCAAAGTTGGGGACTAAGTTTGGCTTCGATGACAACATTTCAAAACAACAAGGTCATCAAAGAAGTTGAATCATCAGAGGCTAGGTCCATTTTTCATTGTGAAACAAATCAATGTTGTGATTTTCCAACTCGAGCTTCCAAGTTTTATGAGAATCCATCCTATGTTTCATTTCTCCTTGTTGGAATCTTACCACATGTTTACCATTCCAAGAAGAATTCATGATCCCCCTCCACATATGTCGATGATGAACATGAATATGAAGTGGAAAACATTTTGGATTCAAAGATCTTCAATCATCAATTTGAATATCTTGTTCATTAGCATGGGTATGATGTGGGAGAGCACATTTGGGAACTAATCAAAAACCTATTAAACATTATGGAGAAGGTTATTGGGTTTCATTAATGATATCTAAACAAGCCCAAGTTTGTTTTTGGTGGAACTCATCACTAAAAAGGGAGATGATGTCATAAATTCCAATGTTATGGAATTCATTCACATGAATGTTCATTCATGACTTGTAATGAATTTATACCTAACTCTTAATTTAATTTCAATTCACTCTTAGTTAGTTTGTAATTAAATTTTAATCCACTTCCAATTCATTTTTAGTGAACTTTTAATTCACTTTTAATTAAATCTTAATTCACCATGAATAGTGAAATTATTCAAAATGTAGCCTATCATAAAATTATGATGATTTTCGACATGTTAACTTCATATTTTCACAATAATTCATTTCACTATTTTGAGGATTATTTAAAGACGAAACTAACCTTAGGATAGGTACTAGAATTGTTATACCCACCCAACACCCATACACATGACACACCTCCCATTTTGTTTCACAAGAATACCCTTGCCATACCAATTGTAAATATTTTTCAATGCGGCATAACCTTGGAGTTGTAGATAGTAAGATTGAGTTTGCTGAGTAGCAATAGGCAAAATAGGCAAAACATTGAAACATGCCAAAGTCCCAAAATTGAGGAGTTTTCTTTTCTATAAATTGAATCTCTTTGGAGTTGTAAAACAGTAAAGTTAGAGATTACATACTATGGAATGGTTAACCCCTGCCCATTATGTTGTGTAAGGTGTTAGATGAGCCTGTTAGGGTTTATGCTTGGCAAAGCACCCAACATAACAGGCAAGGGTGAGACCATGGAATGGTCAAGCCCTGCCCATTATGTTGTGTAAAGTGTCAGACAAGCCTGCCCATTAGGGTTTACACCTGGCAACGCACCCAACATAACAGGCCCAGGTGAGACTATTCCATGACATTAAGGTTGTAGGGGTGATGGATTCAACAATTTAAAAAAAAAATCATGTTCAACAAACATTTTGGCTATTGTGAGTGTATGATCATCACTGGAAGATTATGTCATATAATGTCATCAAGAAAATGGCATAATCTCCCACTGCAGACCTTAATGAGAAATGGGATTTTACCAAGTATAGGAGTTTTCTTTGACAGGTGGTGGCAGGTGAAGAAGGATCACCTACAAAAAATTGATGTTATGGTGTGTGTACTAGAAAAGCCCCCTTTGTTGTTTTTTTTTCTGTTGTGATTCAAATCTGGCTGGTAGGTGAAGGTATTAAACTCTCAGCAACTGCACTTGTCATTCCAACAATGGCCACAAAACTTGGGGAAACAAACAAAGCACACAAGGATTACACACACTCCCTCTTCCCCATTTGAAGCAAGTTGTTGGACAACACAGTTTGTTGGTTATTACATCAACTGAAGACTAAATTAACATGCTCGATGATCGTATTAAAATATGTATATCAGTTTTTAATATGAAGAACATCAGACACAATGGATTTGGGTTACTACTTGTAAACATTATTTATTTCCCATCCTTAACTTACTCACGACATCTGATTGCAAATTAAAATTTTCCCAGGGTAATTATAACCTATAAAGGGCCTCCTCACTCAAGATTAGTGTAGTGTAGGTGCTGGTCCAAATGGTCGGTAGGCCCCTAAACCTACCCACTAACCATTTCATTCCATAACCTAACACACTAACCATTTCATTCCCAAAACTTACCACACTGAACCATTCATTTCCTAAGCCCTAAACCAACCCACTAATCATTTCATTCCCTATGTGCAAACTGCCTACCATCTACAAGCATCCACTCTTCACACACCTTGTAGTCCCATATCAGTATTACATTCTGGACCCAAAGTACAACCCAACATCCCCAACTCTCTCTCTTTCTGTTCTTTGGCCAAAAGACATAACAATGGAACCATGTGGACTAAATGAATTGACAAGTGGTTACAAAAGACTTCATTTGATGTAAAAAGAATTTGTAACAAAACATTTTGCATCATGATTGATGGAAGGCAACTGATATTTGGTCCCCCTCCACAAATGTGTACATAAATTGGATCAGAAAAAAGGGAGGGGGGGCAACAACCCTCCTGATATTGTTCCAGGCCTTAATACTAAAAATTGCTAAATGACTTCTAAATGAAAAAAGCTGGCTAAAGCATCTAAAAAGTGTGTTGTGTACTTCAACACCCTTTCTACAACATCTTCCTGAGCTAATAAGAGCAGAGACTCATGTTACCTCAAGTGAGAAAAGTATTGGGAAAACTCAGGCAACATTGAGCAGAAAAAAAACTTTTGGAAAAAAGCTTCAGAATAGTAATCAAACTTGAAGTGGGTGGGTCTTTGTTTGCATTTCCTCCTCCACAGTAAGTGTCACTTTTTTGGGTGTACAAAAGAAAGGGAGACAGATCCTCCTCCTCTTGAACAAAGTGTTTTTTTTCTCAGGAGGTTCTTCTTTCTTACACTTTTGTACACACCCCCCACCCCGCAACCTCCAACCACAAAATGCAAAAGCCCAATTGGTAATTTGAGCAAAACCATAAGGAACCATACTTTCACAAAAGGATGTCTGCCCCCCACAGCAAAAATCCATAATCACTCAAGCAAATACCCTAAAACAGAGAGAGAGAGAGAGAGAGAGAGAGAGAGAGAGAGAATAGAAGAGCTAGTTACATCCTGGAAGAAGCTCCATGAAGAAGGAAGCAGCAAATCACACAACATTTCCCTGGGATTCAAACTAGCAATGAAGCATGTCACACCTGTAAAAATTTGACAAAGAGCCCTCCACAAAGAGTAGATCTTTCATATATAATTATACTACGCCTTTGGAGAAATTTGGACGATCCATCTCAAAGGATGCACTATCCAGCACCACCCAACCATGTTTGTCAAAAATCCCTATTGGAGCATCCATCCAGTGAGATGGCACGTCATGTCACTAAAACCCTCCAGAACTCCCACACCTCCACCACAGCTCCACAATTCAATCCACCAAACAGCAATTAAAAAAATCCAACTGTTTTTTCTTTCCCCTCTCTTTCTCTCACTCACAGATTTAACTGGTTTAGGAGTTTTTGTGTTGCTGCTGCTTCCCCAATGTCTTCATGATCATCTTGCGGTTCTGGGTGACGGGGAGGGGGTGCAGCACAAACTGTCACTGATGGGCGTAGTCGTACAGGCATAGCTGCACCTGCAGGCATTCTTGACATAGATGGCAGATGCATCGTGCCCCACAAATCAGAAGAGTTTGACCATGACATGGGATTGTAGGAGCCATGCACAATCGAGGATGCATGATCGATTTCACTCATATCACTCCTATTGTCTGTCTCTGTGGTTGCTTTGGAGCTTTCCCCTCGGAGCCATTCATCCTCATCATGCTGATGTTCACTAAGAGGTGGCAGTACTTCATGCCTTTCCCTGTTGCTGCTGCTGCGCACTCCCAGATTCCGCACATGCACAGGTGCAGCAGCTCGCATAAGATTTCCCATGGAGCCTGCTATTACCCTGCTGCTTGCCAAACCTTCTCTGGAAATTTCCCTTGATAAGCCAGATGCAGCAGCAGCCAAAGCTTCTCTAGACATGTCCCTTGACAAAGCAGAAACATCCCGCAGAGTCACTGACGAACAGCTTGCCTTTTGTGTACCAACCAGCCGATATCCTGGACCACCTGTCGTCTTTGACAGAACACTGCTAATGTGTGGCTGCTGCTGGTTCCGCAGGATGCGCTGCTGCTGTTCCACAGCTGGTAACTCTGTTATCCTAGAACCAGAGAAGAATTGGCCTGCAACCCCTGCACCACCATTCTGACAACTTTCCCTCACCGATGGCAGTGATCTGATCCTTGTGGGAAGCATTGATCCAATACCAGACTGTAAAGGCAACTGCTGCTGCATTGAGGGCAGAGTAACTTCCTTGCCATATGCAATAGCCAATGCTCTAGCTATGGTGTTCTGCTCCTGCTCTTCACTCAGTTCTGCTTCAGAGGGAGGTGGTGCCATAGTCCGGTTCACAACTGGCACAACATGAGGAGCAAAGGAAGATTAGCTCAGAGACTTAAGAAGAAAACTCCGTCAACAAGAAGGGGCCAAAGAAAGAATATACATCAATATGAAGAAGAGCTCGAAGAGAAATCCCCATTAACAACGAGAAGGCAAAGACAGAACGACTATGCATCAAGATGAAGAAGAGCTTGGAGAGAAAAAAAACTATCAACAAAAAGGAATAGAAAGAAAAAAAACGCATCAACGCGAAGAAGAGCTTGGAGAGAAAGGCTGGAGAAGAAGAATAACAGGACACAAAGATTGCAAAATTGCAAGAAACTCACGTTGCTTTAGAGCTGACCAAGCTGCCATGGCTGCATTCTTCTCTGCTTGCTTCTTGGTCCTAGCAGCTTCTCCTGAGAATGTCATGCCTGCTACCTCCACGGAGCATGTGAAGACAGGCAGATGTCCAGGTCCGGAACGTGTGGTAGTGTACACAGGCAATGAGACTCCAGCTCTTTGAGCTGTTTCCTGCAGCAAGTTCTTGCACACTCCCGTTTCATCCTGCGGCAAAAAACCACACTATATATTGGTTTCCACTCTCAACAACAGAACCCTTCTTCGCCGCAGCAAGAGCAGCTCAAGAAACGAGACTTGGATAAAAACAAGAGGAAAAAACACAACACTAGACGAAGTCTTACAAAGAAGCGCGCAGCAAGAGACTGGGAAGATGAAGAGCCTCGTCGGAACAGAACATTGAGAGCGACTTCTGCCGCTGCATGCTCGGCTTGACGCAAGGTGCTGCAGTAATTAGGGCTTTCGAAAAGCTCGCCATTGAAGATCACAGTGGCCTTGAAGCGAGGAGCATGGTCAGGCCCTTCTCTGATACAGGCATACGCCGGCAGATTGAAGCAGCTCCTCTGAGCAAGCTCTTGCAGCTGATTCTTGTACATACCTGCAAAAGAAAGAAACAGTAGCCGCGGCTCATGAGATCTTCCGCGGGCTTTGTGTCTCTCTACCTCCCTCTCTCACTCGTCTATCTCAGTTTGTTTCGACTGCCTGATTGTCTCACCGAGCTCCTCGCACCTGCTGCTTATGCTGGTGATGAATGTACCTACAGAATATGTCCATGAAAAACAAAGCCACAAAATGAATCCCTCGAGAGGAGCTCGTTGGGAAAACCTACAACAAATGTTTCTGGTTGGCTTCTCGGCTCTCGTCAACTGCAAATGCGCTCAAGGAAATGATGCAGAGACAAAAGGAAATCATGAAGAGGGAGCGAGCGAGCACGCAGCAGCGATGCCGCACCCCGCAGCGGAAGGAGTGACCACACAGCAGAGCCGAGCCCCGAGCCGAGCCGAGAGCCGAGCCGAGGCTCGAACCGGGCGGGCCCGTCTGGCCATCCGGGGTTCCGGGCGGGGAACGGACAGGCGGAAGCGACCGGCGGGCGGGCGGCCAGGACAAGCAGTCTGTGTTTTTCTGGCAATTTTGTGTTATAGCCAAAATGGCGATGATCCACACGAAGATTTAGCCAGATTTGGCTAAAACCTAAAAATGAAAGTAATTCCATTTTAAAAAATCCTTCTATATTTTTTAGCTACCTACTTGAACCATGTATATAAACATGGCGATTTTAATTAAAATTTTGGAAAGTTTAAGGCTATTGAAAATCTCAAAAAGTAAATGATTTCAGCACTTTAAAATATTTTAATATAGCATTTTGGCTACACATAACCAGCGAAAAAAACGCTGGACAGAAGATCTATCTATCCATCCATCGAGAAACCGTCAGAAATACATCCATCCAACAACCATCCATCCTTCCAATCTATGAGAACATATCTATCCCTCCAAAAAAACATTCATTCATCCATCCATCCGATAATTTTTTATCCATCCAATGAAAATTGGAATAAAATTAAAGAAATTAAAACGTCCCCCCCCCCCCCCCCCCCCCCCCCCCCACGCGGGGCCCCCCCCCCCCCCCCCCATCTTTTTTTTCCCCACAAAAAAAAAAAACGGGGGGGTAAAAAAAAAAGAGGGTTTTTTAAAAAATTACTTTAAAGTTAAAAAAATTTTTTTAAATAAAAAAATTAAAAAAAAAAAAAAAAATTGAAATTTTTTTTTTTTT
>Ga0116227_10006124_pt1 | contig 24657 bp, 10 predicted proteins | sample S1TSphgellanicum_FD_89693 | JGI IMG/M metagenome (GOLD analysis project Ga0116227, IMG submission 89693) | Host-associated microbial communities from peat moss isolated from Minnesota, USA - S1T2_Fb - Sphagnum magellanicum MG | ecosystem: Host-associated > Plants > Peat moss > Unclassified... | reverse complement strand
GGCTAATTTCTGTTGGATGAGGAGGAGGAGACTGTTCCAGTGCTGGACATGAAAGCAGCTACAAAATGTCTAAATAAATTCATTTCTAATTCTTCTCCATTGAGAAATAAAGAGAGAAAAGTCGCATGTCCAGTACTCTGGACTCTGCCAGGAATCAAACGCTTTCCGACAATTGGGAAACACGCTAGCTCGCTGGTTGCTGGGAAGGTCCATCGGCCATCCTCCCAACTCTTACACCTTGCCGGGCATGTATTGAGTCAGTCTTGAATATCCTTACCGATGAATACAAATGAGAAAGCAAGAGAGCATCCTCGCAAGTTCTTGGACGCGGATACTGGGGTCCAGAAGCAGTGTTGGGCTCAGTGCATGCAATTATTACAAAGCTTGCTACAAGTGGGGGGAAGATGCTAGCTCGTCCGTTGTTGCTGGGAAGGTGTCCATCGTTTATCCCTTCAAGGGTATCCAGTCCGTCTTTACCATTATCACTACTGATCACAGATGCGAGATATCCCACGGCATCGACTGTCTAAGTTCTTGCATTCCAGATTTTGAGCTTCCATTAGTTTGTGCTGTGAAGATTTTTTCTTTTTGGTTGGCTTCGTAGAGCTTTGTGTTTTACTCTTCCAAAAAATCTATTGTCTTGGGATTTCTTATTTACATTCAATAACTGAATCAGACTCTACTCTCAATTCATAGGAACATATCTCCTAGATTTCATTATTCTTTGCCCTTTTCCAAAACAGCTACAAGCTTAGATCACACATTGTGTACAACAATTGCGATTCTGCAACGGGAAATGTGAGGAGGGGGAAGCAACCCCTTTTGCTAATCAAAAATCAAATAGTGTGACTCAAGGAGGAATTTCCAATGGAGAATAGCATCCCAATCCACAAAAATACCCATGTGACACCAAACCTCAATGAGTAACTCCTCAACCTGAGACTGTTTGCTAGAGCCCCTACACTTAGCATCTTTACTACTAACAGACCAAATAGCTAAACCTAATTTCAGCAATAGAAATCCAAGCCCATTTGCAAATATTCCTACTTAAGTAGTAACCGCTTAAAACAAGCGTACACTGCTCCTAGCAATCATCTCATAATATTCCTCCATCATCTAATAATAATCATCCACTTGCTGATGATATATTAATCTCATTTTTCAACATGTTATCAGTGGAGAAATAATACCCAACCATTGTCCCCTCACTCACAAATCCCAATAGAATTGTCTTCATGAAAAAATAAATTAATAGCAAAAAGTTCTCCAAGAACTAGAACATGAAAAGTGATTAAGAAACCCAAAAGATTAATTGAAATTATTGAAAGCAAGTCTACCCCCAAAAAGTCTCAAAGAAAACATTGAAAGCCTTGGCAACTAAACATAACCCCAAATTCCAAAAACATATGATTTAATTGCCATGAGTCTCACAATTGGAAAGTTGCCATGAACTTCAAGTTGTAATCTTTAGAGAAAATTAATACTTGGACTTATATGACTTTGCCAAAAGATCAAAAACCAATCATTTCAAAATGGAATTTCACAAATCAAATGGCAATATAGATAAATACAAGGCTAGATTGGTTGTCAAGGGATACACACAAATTTTAGGACTTGATTTCATAAATATTTTCCCTCTAACTTTAAAATTTAAGTTTCTCATAATTTTAATATCTTTAGCTTCTCAATTTGATTTGGAAATTTCAACATTTAAACATTAAAATTTCCTTCTAAAATGGTATTTTAGATTAAGACATTTAAATATATGATAATTCCTAAAGAATGTCCAACATCATCCATAACAAACATAGTTTCTAAATCACATAAATCCTTGTATGGGTTAAAACAACCACCATTAATTTGGTACCAATGACTTGTTACCCACTTTGTTCAACAAGGTTTTAGTCAAATAGAATCCAATGTCCACATTTATGTCAAAAAATATATATTGAAAGAGGTTTCATTGTTTTGGGAATTTATAATGTGAAAAATGGCATTATTCTTAGCAATAATATGAGGTTGACATGTATGAATTAAAAGAAAATTTGAAAAAAAAAAATTGAAATTATGAATGAAGGTGATCTCCATAACATACTTGGTATCAAAATCATCTAGAACCATGTGGAGGCCTTTACATTCATCTACTAAGAGATAAATCTATCTCTATGGTTGAACACTTTACAATGAATAATTGTAAACATATCAAAATGTAATCACAAAAATAGGAATCAAAATAAAGTGTAACCAATGCTTAATTTTTCATGTTTTAGTATCAAAATTTGTAATAATCTTACAAGTCATTCAAAAACATTTATGACAATGTTTATAATATATTATGAGAACATGTGGTATGATTTGGAATGGGCAAATGATGTCAACATTAAATGATCTACAATTGATCTTATTGAAATCTAATTGTAGAATCAAAAGAATAATCACATGGGCAATTAAAACACATATTTAATTCATTCTAGACTTTACAAAAGTCCAAAAATACCAACACATCATTTACACCATGCAAACAATGTGACCTTCAATTACAAATATGACCTAGTGGCCATCAAGTTGTTCACTGCAGCAAAAGATTTCAAAAAAACAACAAAAAACATATAGGTTGAACATCCATGTTACACCTTGTGGCCACCAAATCTTAACGATAGCAAAATGCATGTTTACATCCATCATCAAATTACACCTTGTGTCCACTATATTTTAACCATAAAAATAAATTAAAACAAATAATAAAATACATCTTTACATCCAGCATCAAATTACACCTTGTGGCCACAAGGTTTTTGCCCACAACCAAAAATAAAATGGAATCATTAACATAATAAAATTAACACAAATCAACAGAATCTACTGAAAATTTAAAATACAATTTGAAGTTTGAATTAAGTTAGTGCCCAACTTGTTGATAACTCTTAATGCAAATGAAATTGAAAAAATAAAAAAATTCCAACAGACATATTAATGGAATAAATAAAATGTATTTGTGACATACGAATTGAACCTAATTGCCAACTATAATTTTATCATAAATGAAAGACTACTTCAAGTAACCATAAAAAAATGCAAATCTTAATAGTAAGGTCAATTACTCCTCTTTTTTGAACTTTTGTGATGGTCCATGGTCAAATATGCAATTATATTTGTGTTATCTCGAAATAAAAATCCTAATGACAAACATTACTTTTTCCAATTCAATTTGCAAACGTCATCACGTAGTCTACGAACAACAATCATAACTAGTTACAAACAAAACTTAGTGCCAACAAAAGAAAACATATAACATAATTTTTTCAACATATAATATAAGAAATGATTTAAAAGATCAAAAATGAAAATAGATGAAATGATTCAGAGTGTGTACTCAAAAAAGGTTGGGCATTGATAGGATCGTTGTTGTCATAATTCATATATTGCATGAACCAAAAATAATTTTGCAAAGAAGAGGTTTAGAATACTTGACCAAAACATCAAATGATTTTGAATTGTGTTCGTCAAAGGTAATTTAATTAAAGCTAGCCATAAATGAGATGCCAAGTCCAATAATTGCACCTTATTTTTTGATAACAACTCACCCTTGAAGGACTCTAAAGAAGATCACTCCATTTTGGATTTTGAAGTGTTTTACAAGGTTCACCTTCAATTAACAATGTTTGATTTTCCCTCCCATAAGGTAACCCACAACAACCATAGTACACACGCTTCAAATCCTTCAAATAATAATAGGACCCAGGAGAAATTTGACTAAAAGTTTTTGACCATTATTCACGTCCCAAAATAAAGACAAACTAATCCAGGAATATATTTGAAATCAACATTGGAAGAACCTCAAGCACATCCTCTAGTTTCATACAAGACCAAATTGCAATGTAAAAGTTTTCAAATGCATGAACAAGAAAATGCTTCACTCCAGCTCTCACTTTCACTTTGCTCTTATCAATATTTTTTCCAAACATTTGAGAATTCCCTTGCAGAATAACAAATTGAAGGAAATAGCAAATACACTATTCATGCTTAAATTAATAATTTTTTGGGCCTTGAAAGTCCTGAATGTACACATGAATGCAAATATATACATTCATTCACTTGGGTTTGATGTAAACAAATCTTGAACTACAAAAAAACCAAAACATGCCTCAATTAAACACACGCAAACACAAAATATTAAGGCACTATGCACACCTTCAAAATTCAACTCTTGATCAAATAACAATGACCAATCAAGAATATTGTTGTTGTGTTATACAACACATTGACTTGTCCCAAATTAAGAATTTTATTTCAAAAAAACATCACATGTGGGCACTAGGTGACATTATAACATATTAAACAAGACAACAATAGAAAGTTGGAACTAAACACATGCAACAAGACCCTGGTGGGCACCAAGTTAGTTCCGACAAGACCTCGGTGGCCACTAGGCCAAATCCAACAAAACCCTAGCGGCCATTATACCAAATTCAACAAGACCTTGGTGGCCATTAGGCCAATTCCAACAAAACCTTAATGACCACCAAGCCTATTCAACAATACATTAATAGCCACAAAGCCAATTCCAACAGGACCTTAACGCCCACTAAGCAATATATCTAGAAGTCCTCTACATCCATAACTTATTGCCATGAAACTAAATATGCACAATTTATAGCACCTGAATTGATAATATTTGATTTACATTCAATAATAATCAAACAAATAAACATCAAACAAGACAAATTCAACAATGTATAGGACATAATACATAGAGAACTAAATAAAATATTTCACCTCTTTTTATTTGCAAGTTTAGATCTCATCTTGTTACAAAAAGCATCATTACATTTGGAGGAGCAAGGTTCAGCCAATTTCTCATACCAAAGGTCAGAAGGAAGAACATGTCTAATCCTTTAAAAAGGATTAGACTCTACAAATTTACAAACCTACATTTTGGAAAAATGCAAGGCTTCCAAGTAAGGGAAAACAATTCCAAACAAATAATCACCATCTGCTTGGGACCAGTAAAACGTCTCAAGAAAAATGGCATTTAAAGGAGGATTAAATAAACTCTTATAAGGTGTGTCATTTACAAGTAATGTATTTGCATAGTTCGTACCAAAAAAAACACCAAAAACTGTGTTTAGGTTTTTATGGAGAACATGCTTTTCAAGTTTTTTAGGGGAAAAATGTTCATTTTTGAAGCATATCGCTTGGTCTACTATTCTTGCAGATTTGAGGTAAACATTAGTTCTTTTTTTAATTAAAACTGAGTGTTTAGAGAAATTTCTCCTCATTTCAGAAAACCATATGTACGCAATGAATTTTATTACACAACTAAAGAGGAACTTTTTCAACCCAAGTCGCAAAATCATTGGTTGAGATTTGGTTGGACCTTCCCCTATTACTACTAGTATTCCATTCAAGTCAAAAATCAAATGGTATTCACTCACCTTCAATTCACCTAGAGATTTTTCCAACAATCGAGATGTCATCGCAATTTCATGCAATAGTTGGTTGGAATGTGGATCATTGTAAATGTGTCCTTAACATTGAAAATTTATTTCCAGACAACTACGTCATCCAATCCTATCATCCGGTTTTCTAGTGATGGGGATGGACACTAAACCTATGATTCCACCAAATACACGCATTGAAAAGAAAACCCTTACATTGAAAAAAAAAATTTAAACTATTTTGGCAAATTTTGCATTACTTTGAACTTTCAATGGTATTAGACAAATATTTGTGGCAAATCCATGACTATTTGGAACTCTCAAAGATATTGGACAAATATTCATAATGGCAAGAAGTTCAAACTCTTAACTCCTTATTATCAAGTTCAATCCCCTTAAGTTGTATTTTAGTAATGTATTTATAATTATCAACACTCCAATAGCAATAAAGTAGTTTCACACATCACAAAACTTATAAAATTGTTTCCAAAAAATATATATTGAATTTTTAAATATAGAAGGTAGCATTACCATTTCTCAGCTTTAAAAGTACAACTTTTCAAGCATTTTTCTTGTCTAGCTAAACAACCTTCAAGATAAAAACATGTTGGAGATTCACCTCTGAATTATATCATTTTGGCAAAAGTGACTTTCCATTTCCAAACCTCTAGAATGATATGAGGGATCTTCCATTGGAGAAGCCCCCATATCTTGGATACAAGGAATGGTGCAATCATCCATTAAGTCTATGGTCACAATAGTTGCTTCTCCCCACAAATACTAGCATAATCGCCTTCTAATTCATTATTAGAATTTCCTAAATTAAAACACAAGAAATAAAACACAATTTTAAAATTGAATTTGAATTCCACATACATTTCCTCATAATGCAATAACAAAAAAGATTCAAGAAAGTTCACCATTACGGTGAAAGGAAAGTTTTTTGCCTAAAATTCAATGCCTTGTATCAAAGGGATCCAAGGTTTTGAATGTATTTACATTGTACTTGTGTGGTACAATTCCAAGCCATTTGCACATAAAAGTTGAAGCAAATAAAACTCCAATACAATTTTACATATGATAAAAAAACATCATAATTGACCATGGCTAAACAACGAAAATATTAAAATAAGGTAGAAGAAATATTTTTAAAAAGACACTACATTAATTTTAACCTATTTATGTAACCTAGAATATTACATAGTATTAGATAGATGGTCGTTGATATCTCAAAGGAATAGTCTGTCACACGATTATTGACAAGCTTGGCGGCCACAACCTTTAACAAAATTTTGTATTTAACGTGATTTGTTTTTATGAATTGGGAAAACTACATTTGGTGGCCACCAAGCGTTTAGAAACATTGTAGGTATCTTATAATATGTTCCATGAGAATGCATAGTGGTTGCTAAACATTTAACATCATATCTATCCTTGTGGATGCCTTGAGTTTACACCTATGCATTCATTGAACTAGCTATTGATAAGTTTGGTGCCCACCATGTGTGTAATGACATTCACATTCAATGGTTAAGCCTAGTGGCTGCCAAGCGTGCATGGCAAAAAAATTATTTTTCATGCCTTATTGAAATATGGCCATGCGACCACCAGGTGATATTCTTGTAGACAAGAGGATGCCAATAATTCACTAGAAATGTACAACACAAATAACACTTTGATAGGCATAACTTCAATTGAAAGTCAAATCCTATTGCATATATGACATAACAAAAGAAAATTATGCAAACTAAGTTACATTTAAAACACAAAAAGAAGAGTTCACAATATCTCATCTTTCTCTGATTTCTTAATTTACAATTATCACATATCTACATTTAACAATCATTAGACATATTTGCAACTATACAACCTTGTTTCAACTTAACCACATGAGGTGTGATGCTTAATAGTTCCTCACTAGCCTCTTTTTCCTTATTGTCTACATTTATTGTTGGCAAATTTAGCCCTAATGATGATGTTGTTGATGTGTGCGAGATTGAAGATGTCAAAAAGGCTAGCAATTTAGCACCAGCTTACACCTCTTTTTCAATGTCAATAGAGTTTTCCTTACTTTGAAACAATGTAGAATTATGTTTTCGTTTATTTGGAACCTTTTTTTCTTTCACTGTCAATGGATTCCCTTTTTTCTTCGTGCGCCTTACAACACCTGCATTTGATTGGTTTACCTTTGGGGGAGGAAGATTATCTTGGCTACTAGAAAACTTATCCTATCCTTCTTCAAGCTAATTAGGTACCCCAACCTCAACATCAATTTGAGCTTCATTTGTGATTCTCAAGGCCTCTCTAGGCATTTTTGTCATTGCATCTTTCCAAGTCACCCCAAAGCGCAATCATAGACAAATTGATGTAATTGTTTCACACCTCTCCCCTTCCATGTCGATGGGAATAATTTCAAGCACCTTATAATTTTTTTCCTAAGGATGTAGACAACATCTAAACTTAGAAAAATATATGGATGTAGTTGAAATGTAGTCAAACATTCAGTTTCAATAGCACCATTGAAAAAGTAAAAACTTACCAAACAAACATATGTTACTAACCCCCTTGCCAAAAATGTTGAAACATACAAGATCACCATGAAGTATTGGTAGGATAATCTTCAACAACACTTCTGGCAGTATCTCATACTTATATAAGCAAAGATCTTCTAGGAGGGAGGAAGCCAAACAAAGAATAAGTGTTGGTAACTTCTTCATTCCAAGTATATCATGTATATCTGTTCTAATTTTACATGGGAACAAATAACCATATAAAAACACCAACTCTTCCATAGGGCCTTTTGAAAAACTTGCACCCTCTATAGTTCCAACCATGTACTAACCAAACTCAAATTGCACCTTTGTTACAAATATAGATTTGAGAATAATTATGAATAGGTGCTTGAAAGACTTTCAGTCACAAACACAAACGACCACTTTGAAAGTCACCTTTGCCTTTAATAAGCCAATTATGATGGACTCCCAGTTAGGGCCCTTCCACACAACAAGAGTTTTTTTCAATGTGTGTGTTGTGTAGACCATAGCAATGGAGTGTGGTACTTGGTCCTATAAAAATGAAGCCAACATAGGTGTGTTGATAACCTCTTTCAATCTAGCCATACTCCCTACATGATCGAACTTGTAATGTGTATGCACTTTCGACCCACTTCAGCAACGCAAATTAAAACCCAAATGAAGGAGCCTCATTAGATGGGTTTAACCTCATTTTCTTTGAGTAAAAATCTTAAAAAACTTTCGTGTCCAAAATCAAAAAAAACATTTTGTCCATCTTATGTTGCACTTTTAAAACATGCCATTCTTCATCCTTGTATGGTTCTAATTATTTGTTGTTGACTTTGGAAATCCAAAATGAATCATGATTTCATTCCGGATTATGGCCTTTCTTTTGAATGTCTTGGATTCCTCGTGCATGGACTTCAAATCAAGTCTTCCACCATCCTTTGGTCTTTTGTAGATAGTTACTATCCATGAAATAAGCCCTTGTGCTAGCTTTTCCAATTAGTTTTCCTCAGATCAGTAAAACAACCAAATGCTAATTTTTAAATCGATTTTGGTGCCTTTGCAGGAACATCATTAGAACCATTTGAAATGTTGCATCTTTTCCACCATTAGGACAATCTCCTAGAGGTGGAAAACTATGTCGAAGGAAAAAAGGATTTCATACATTCCTTCATGGACTCAATGTTCAAAACAGATTTAATGTCTCTTCAAATTACTATAGACAATGAGTTGAGGATTTAGGGAAACCAAAAAGCTAAATACATTGCTGAAATTATGACAATGTTAATGGGGTTTCTCGTTTTACCTTGTAATTTTTCGAATGCGAAAGAGACGAATCAAGATTTGGAAGTGGCGTGCCATAGGAGTCCCATATCTGTCATGCATGTACAAGGCTTTTGTGGTAGGATGGATTAGTGTTCATGGCACAATCCTTGTTGTTGAAAAGTTTTGAGATTTTGCAAATCTCCACAAAATTAGTGTCCCACATTACCACAATCTGGAATGTGTTACATAGTTCTCACACCTCTAATGACGAATTATAATCCACAATCATTTGTTGTAAAATGAACAACAAGAAACAACTAAGATAATTCTTTTGTTTGTGGAGAAGTCAATCCAATTCAAGGCAATATAACAACCACAACAATGTAGCCTAGAGGGATCAAAATAAACACACCTTTGCAGCCTCGATGCTCGTCGATAATAAAAAAATGGTGATTTTGAATATCTTCCTCGTTTTTTGGGCATCTTGGCATTAGTCATGTTGAAAATTGGATGGTTACTAAAAGGGAAGCACATAGAGTATTCCTCTCTAATTATTTTATCAACAAAATGGTATTTGTTTGCATTGCACCCTTATCCTCTTTGGCATGCACAATTTTTTCCAATATTTTTTCCTTCTTTTCTTTCATTGGGTTATTTTCTCATTTTCTTCTTTGGACACCACATAGTTGAGCTCTCCCCACCTCCCAATGATGTGAGTGATCTTTCAGCAATCTTTTTTTCAGATTCCATCTTTTCAAGCATCTAAAGTTCGTGAAAATATGTCCTTTTTTCAACAACATTCTTTACGGTTCGCAATACAATGTCACCAATTTTGAATCCTTAATCAAAGATGATGTCAACGTTCATTTTCATACATGGGCAAACATGTTCGACCTATTTTTTCCTCCTCATGCCTTCAAGTGAGACCACCACCATCCCTAATTCATGCCCCCAAACCTTGATTGAGTGGAGAGGCATTTTCTTGATAAAATCCTAATTCCCATTTTTAATAAAATGGAATTCCAAGTTGTTATCTAAACTCTTCATGACATAAATTGCCCAAGATGACACTAAACTTATGACTCAAAGAAACTAAGCTCTACTTCAATGTAAAGGTCGTTAGTTCCAACGTACTTCCCAATGACCTTTTTTAGTAATGGTGGGGGTGTACAAGTATGTCAAAACTAGTTCAATCAAGCATCAATCATGGAAATTGTGCATATTTTTGAACCATAGTTTTCAATATAATGATTGGCAATCGATAGGCTTTCATAACACTTTTCATAATGCTTATCGATTTTTTACAATCTTGAATGCCTAAAGGCCACTAGGCATTCACGACTACTTTTTGCATTCTTGAATGCCTCATGGCTACTAAGTGTTCATGACTGCTTTCTGCATTCCTAAATGCCTGGTGGCCCCCAGGTATTCACAACTATTTTTTGCATTCATGGATACCTCGCAATCGCCAAACGTTCAAGACTATTTTCTTTAAGCCTGAATGTTTAGCAACCACCATGTGTGCAAGATTGCTTTTTACTATCATGAATGCTAAGCAACTGCTAGGCATTTAGGACTTGTTTCTGTAATCTTGAATGCTTAACAACCACTAGGGATTCAGGACTAATTTTTGCATTCCTGAATAGTTAGCGACCTTTAGGCATTTAGGATTGATTTTTGCATTCCTAAATGTTTGGCGATTCAGGACTATTTTTTATGATCCTAAATTTATGGTAGTTGCTAAGCGTATAAGACTTTTTTGCAATCTAGGTGGCCACTAGGCATGCATGATTACTTTCTACAATCTTGAATGCTTAGGCATGCAAGATTACTTTCTACAATCTTGAATGCCTAGGCATGCAAGATTGTTTTCTACAATTGTGAATGTTTGGTGGTTGCAAGGTGCTCACAACTTCTTTTAACAATCCTTAAGGCCTCGTAATCACTAGACATTCAGGATTGGTTTTTTAATTCTTAAACACATGGCGATCGTGTTCAAGATTATTTTATGAAATCCTGAACACCTAGTGGCTACTAGGCATTTAAGACTACTTTCTACAATTGTGAATGTTTGACGATGGCCAAGTGTTTAGGATTGTTTTCGTCAATCTTGAATGCATGGTGGCTGCTAAATGTGCAAAAATATTTTTTGCAATTGTGAATGTTTAGCTGCAACAATCTTTAACGCTTGGCGTTGGCGAGGCATTCAAGACTGTTTTTGTAATCATAAACGTTTAATGGTTGTAAGGTGTTCATAATTTCTTTCAACAATCCTTAACGTTTGGTGGCCAAAAGGTGTTCAAAATTAGTTTCTTAATTCCTAAACGCCTAGTAGCCGTTAAGTGTTAAGGACTGTTTATTGCAATCCTAAATGCGTGGTGACCGCTAGGTGTTTAAGATTGCTTTCTACAACTCATCTATAATCATGAATAGGACTAGGTTTTAAGGGTTAATGTTGGTGGAGGGTTACAAAAATGAAATTGCCATGGGTTTTAATATTCATTTGTTCACGAAATCTTTTTAATTTTTGATTTTTTCACAAAATCAATGAAAGGATGTGATTGAGTGGATTGAGATTGGGTTGCATAAGAACATATGTTACAGATTAGAACCTCTGAATGAAATAAGATGGAAATGATTGAAATTGAACTACTCATGACCTAATTTAGATTCTGATGTAAAAAAAAAAGTAATACAAGAATGTGAAAAATTAAGAACATTCAAAATGTCAAGGACATTACTAGTCATATTAATGCAGAGTCTGATAGATGAATGCAGATTGTCATAAGAAAATGAGATAGAGTTGGAAAATGGTTGGCTTAAAAAATGTGGGATAAAATGATAGCAAAAGATATTGTTGAATATAATTATGTCGAAAGGGATGTGGCATTGTCAAACATGACGTTAATGTGATTTGTAATGAAGACTAAAACAATGTTTTTTATAAAGACATATCAATGATAATTATAAAAATGTTATGCTTACTTTCAAGCTAAATTGAATGCCACTTTTAAATTAAAGAGATGAAAGCCTGTGGTTTTAAAAAAGGAACATAAGAGCTTACGGATGGGGTTTCATAACATGAAGACAACAAAATGAAATTGCATGCTTGCACAAGATCTCATAAACAAAATATATTGCATAAGGAAGAGAAGTGCACAGGGAAGAGACAAAAACTCCTTTGGTTCAATAAGTGGTTGATTAGATGATTCAACCATCTATGGAATCAGTTGTACTACCATTGTACGAGTGAATCCACAAAATATTGCTTTAAAATAACTTCGTATATATTATATTTTTGTTGTTATATGTTATATGAATCGGTGTAGCATATAGCAACAACATTTATGCGAACCACTGCTATATGCTACACTAGTTTATATAGTAATGTAGGTGTTGTATGAACCAACACTTACATTGGTACCATGGTAAGAAACCCCTAGTCTTGTTTAGATGCTTGTAAACATTACGAATATCCCTATTTGATATTAAACTAAAGTCTTTAAGTCCAAATTTAACATTTAAAAAAAAATTACTCAAGAAAGGGAATGTCACGTAATATTCTACAACACTTTGAAGGAAGTAGAATTATAAAGGTGTGAGGATAAGAAGGGAGGGAGGAATGTTGATGTACATGTTTGGAAAGTTCATTAAGAGAAAAATGCCATTTTTTAACCAACCAGTTTTTGACTACATGTCAAGTTCAACTTGCCTTTAATTACATAATTATGTTTATTCAACAAATTCCATGTGGCCCACTTCACACCTCAACTTAGTTGACTTTTTTATTAGGTTAGTAAGTGTATGGCATTGACCATCAATACCAATTGACCATTGATTTTTATTTTTAATTAATAAATTCATAGTCAAGTTATAGTGGAGAGATCCACTTTCAAAATTTGTTAAGTTTTATTATGTTGAATGTTTCATTATCTTGATTAACCTTATTTATGAATGGATGAATGTTGAAAATTTTAATGGATGAAATAATGTTTATGTTTTCCAATATAGTTCAACTTTGATTTGACTTTAAGTTCAACTTAATTGCAACTTTTTTACAACTTTGTTGTGACTAGTTTCCAACTTTGGTAATTTAAAAACCCCTTAATCTTGAAGTCAATAGCTTTCATTACACTGCACCTTGACATTAGAAACCTTAAATTTGTTGGAAAATTTTCTATTTCATGGTGTCCAGATGTGATAGAACATTAGAAATGGGAGAATACAAACATCTTCATCTAAATTCATTAGGCATGGTATTGGAATGGTTAAAAAATGTGGAACATTAAGTTGACATGTCCTTGCTTATTGAAACAAATGTCAACCTCCTATAATTTCTTTTTTAGGATTTTTTTCAATGTTAAATTGCTTTGATTCATTGAGTAATAATGACTTTTCCCAAAAAGGAGTATTACACCGACATTATTTGAATTAGTTGTTGCATTTGGCATTGTCCCTCATGCATCCAACATACTTTCAAACTCCCCATAATGTACTCCCCATTAGTGTTTAAGAACACATGTTTGCTCGTGGCTCCTTATGAAATATAACTTTCCACTATGGGTTGGAAAAATCATCAGAATAGAAAACTTGTTAAACTTGTGATGGGAAGACAAATGGTTCATTGCCATTCATCAACATATGTTGAAAGTTGGCCATTAAATTATTTTTCAAAACATTTGAAATAAAATATTATAGTTTTGGTTTTGAGATTAATTTTTTTTTCATTACTTCCCTACATTTGAAGTTCAAAGAGGTATTGTAAATTGCTAGTTGGTGCAGCCATAGCTTTTTGAATAACTCAAAATGAACTTACAATGAAAAAGATATGGGGTTTCAAACTAGAGAAGTTTAAAGTTTTTTTTCAAAACATTTTAAACAAAATATCATAGTTTTGGAATTTGAGATTAAACTATTTTCTCATTGCTTTGTTGCATTTGAGGATTAAAAAAACATTGTAAATGGATAATTGATGCACCCATAGCTTTTTGGATCACTCAAAATGGACCTAAAATGAAAAAGATATGGGGTTTCAAACTAAAGAGGTTTAAAGTTTTTTTTAAAACATTTGAAACAAAATATCATAGTCTCATGTTTTGAGATTAAACTTTTTTCTCACTACTTTGTTGCATCTGAGTTCAAAGAAGTCTTATAAGTCATTAATTGGCGCACCCATAGTTTTTTGGATCACTCAAAATGGACTTAAAATGAAAAAGATATGGGGTTTCAAACTAAAAAGGTTTTAAATTTTTCTTCAAAACATTTGAAACAAAATATATCAACTAGAGTGCAACTAAAATTTTTATCCCATATTGTTTGTCATAGTTTCCAAGTTTGTAAACTACATAATGAAATTGGAGCACCAAGTGTTTTCAAAAGGTGAAGTTGGTACCTCGGACAAACTAATAAGAAAGGTTTAACCTTAAAAGCCACATGGTGAAAAAAAGGATTATTTGAAACCTACTTATTTACCCTAAATTGAAGTAACACTATGGTCTATTTGTTTACTTAGGCCTATTTACCTACCTACATAGCTTTAGGTTTGGGAGGTCTATATAAATAGGTAGGCCTAGTAGGTAAATATTTACCTACTTATTTATGGTGGACCTACATATGTAAACCTAAGCCTACATATAATTTTAGGTAAGGACGCGTGTCAACAAACTATTGCTTAGATTTTTTACCTAAACATAATTATAAGTAAGACAATTCATGAAGTTACAAAATAGTTGAAAGCTCAACTTTGAAATCTTGACAAAGGTGGGGTGAGCTTCATCTAGAAGTTGAAAATGTTTCCGTTGACTAAAATGGTCCGTTGTTTTCAACTAAAATCCTGTCACCTCAATGTTGATTAAAAAATTGATACGTGTAAGTAGGTTTCGATTGTGTTGTGGATTCAATTCAACATTTTCAACTATTTTGGTAGGTTGTTGAAAACATCATTTTGAATTGAAAACCCATTTTATAATTGGAAGTGACATTTTCAACTTCAAAATGTAATTGAAACCATAATTGAAAACCCCAGTTTTTCTCTTAATGGTTGGTGAAGAGATGTGCAAGTGCACATACCGAGTCCAAGCTCATTGAGATTGCACTTGTCGAGTCCACGCCCATCGAGATAACCCACATCATTGTGAAATCAAGGAAAAAGGAAAAGGAATGAGAATAGAGGAGAAAAAAAGAGTGAAAGAAAAGGAAAATGATTTTGTGAAATTAAGAGGGAATGCGAGAAAGAATGTATGTGTGAGAGAAGAATGGAAAAAACAAGAGGAGAATGGAAGACATAAAAGAAATGAGATGGTAAGAGGTGGGGATAGGAAAACTCTAATGTCTTCATCTATGTCTTTTATCTAACATATGGAGGTGTTTTGGATCTACCAAAAAAGGTTTTTCATCCATATTGGATGTTGATGTCATTTTGAGATCATTTGAGGTAAATTAAGATAAATTATATTTTAGAATATCACTTAGGGTTAATTTCCACATTGACAAAATGAATAATTCTTTTTGTCAAAAAATGAATTCATCTTTTAATGTAGAAATAATATATTTTTCTATCATCTATTATAAGATTATGATATGAATTGTGAAATTATTCAAAGTGTAGCCTTTAATGATTATGTTAATCTTCAACATGGCATTGTCATAGTTTCAAAAAAAATCATTATTTTGAGGATACAGAAAGGCATGAAATATTTTATGCCTTAAACCATAAACCCTAAACTCAAAACCTAAACCCTAAACCTTAAAGTTCAACACCTTAAATTTAAATCATAAACCTAAACCTAAACCCTAAACTCAAAACCTAAACCTAAACCTTAAACCCTAAAATTTAACACTTTAAATTTAAATCATAAACCTAAACCTAAACCAAAACCCTAACCCCTAGTTCCAAAACCTAAAACCTAAACCCTAAAATTTAATAGCTTAAACTTAAAATGTAACACCCTAACCCTAAAAATGAACACCTAAACCTAAAACATAACATTCGAACCCTAAAACTTAATACCCTAAACTTAAAATGTAACACCCTAACCTTAAACCTAAACCTTAAACCTAATTCCAAAATCACAAACCATAAACCCTAAACTTTAAACCTTAAATCTTAAATCTTAAATCCCAAACCCTAAATTTGAAGGCTTTAAGCTTAAACACCTTACACCATAACACCTTAAAACTGAATCCTAAACCCTAAACTTAAATCATAAACCCTTAGCCAAATCCCAAAACCTTAAACCTTAATTCTTAAACTTTAAGACCTTAAACCTTAATAGCTTAAACCTAAACACCCTAAACCATAACACCTTAAAACTAAACTTTAAACCTTAAGCCCTAGACCTTAAACCTTAACACCTTAAACCTAAACACCAATTCAAACCCTATCACTTTAAACCTTAAACCCTAAACCTTAAATTGTAAACCCTTAACCAAATCCCTGTAAACCTTAAACCTTAACACCTTAAACCATGACACCTTAAACCTAAATTGTAAACCTTCAACCAAATCTTTAAACCTTAAACCCTAAACTTTAAAACCTAAAACCTTAACACCTTAAACCTAAACACCTTAAATCATAACACTTAAACCCTAAAACATCTAAATTGTACCAAAAAATTTCAAAACTGCAAACTATAAACCCTAAATTTTAAGGCCTTAAATCTTAATCCTAAATTCCTAAACCTTAAACCTTAAACCTAAATCATAAACCTTTAACCAAATCCCTAAACCTTAAACCTTAAAAGAAAAATTCAAACCCTAAACCTAAAACTTAATACATAAACCTTAAAATTTAACACCCTAAACCTAAAACCTAAATGTGAAACCTTAAACCAAAACTCTGAAACAAAAACCTTATGTGTAAAACCTTAAGACACCAATCTTAAATCATAACATTGAAACCCTAAAACATCTAAATTCTATGAAAATAATTCCAAAACCCTAAACCATAAAACCTTAACCTTAAACCCTAAAATTTAAGATTTAAACCTTAAACCTGGGATTATATGTTCACCATATTTTTGTTCATTTTGTAAACCTTCTTATTATTTATCTTTTTTAAATATTTTAGGTGTTGCTTGAAGATCCTTTTTCGGGATTTGGTTCAATTCTTGTCAATGTCCAATTGGATTGTCTTGATTCGATCAATGGCATCCATGACAATTGACAATTTTGAGTTGTGTAATGTCACAAGATTTTGTAAAATGAAAATATTTTATGTTAGTAGTAATATTTGGATATAATTCAATGAATTATATTTTTTTGTTGAATATATAGAATATCGATAAACATATAATAAATCAATGACTTCATTGTCATTAGGGCATAATCAATATGTATTATCCAAAAAAAATAAAAATAAAGTGATAATAATTATATGATAATAGTTACATAGGGTTATGATTCAGTTGTATACATGCTTTACTATTTTATTTGTGGTGTAAACATTGATATGTTAACAATAATTTACATTAAATATTAGATAACATTAGACCCTAAACTTGATATAGACTTATCTTAACATGTTTTTTTTTTTTTGAATACATTACCCATGTTTTATAGAATTTGAAACTATAATGGGATAAAAAACAAGACAAATAGGAATACAAATTTGTATTATTTCCCACTTTTTTTTTTCCAATAAAAATTTATTAAAGGTAAATTTTACTTTGGAATGCCATGGATAAACATGAGAAAAAAATAATTTGTATTTATGACAAGTCTATTTAAAGGAAAGGGCCTAGGAAAGAAACCTTAAACCTTAAACGCCACCTTATTAAAACCTTAAAGTTCCTTTAACTTTCCCCCAAGTAGCTTGACTTGGGCATTGACCTAAGTTGATTATAGTATCGTGATTTAAGTTGACCTTATTTCAATGTGACTTAGGGCAACATCAACATCCAAACAAACATGTTGCATCATGACAAATGATCAAATGTTGTGACAACCTTAATACCACACAAAGATGGGTTTGTTTAAATACATATACAAGAACATGTTGATCTCCGAAAACAAATCCAAATTAAACAAAAGAAGAAAAGAATATAAAAAACCAAGAAATTAACGTTAGATCTTATCATAATTTGTAAACAAATTAAACAAAAAAATTAAGACCTTTATATAAGTGCTTAAAATACTTACAAAAAGTTATATATGAGGTTATATTTGATGGCATTGAATTTAAGCCACAACTCCACTAAACATGGTTCAAAACTTCAATAAATCAAAATTAACAATATGGAAATTTATATATATAATAAACCAAAAATGTTCCAACTATGCATTAACTAATTTGTTGTTTGTTTTGTGCAAATCAATACGAATAATTGACTTGCTTGTCATTCAACCTAGTCCCCATCCCGAAGCTCTAACACATCCTTCTTACCCCCAAAATGTTACGTGCAAAGGAGTGTACCCTAACTCCTTCTTCCGTTGTTTTCATTTTGGGACTTGCATTTAAATCTTTTAAGGAGTTTGGGGGTGCGTCACCAATCACCATCTTAAAAATAGATTCATCAAAGATGAATGATTTCTTTCATTGTTGTGATTTGTTAGATGAAATTCAATAGAAACCATACACTATCATAATTCTAGGTTTTATGGTTTAAAAAACCCCCAAAGTGACAAGCGTAAAAAAAATCCTTCGATTTTTTAAGACAAGTCAATTTTAACAAGTCCAGTATAATTGAATTGGTTTTTTTGACTTTTTTTACTAATGGTTAAACAATACAAAATGTATGGTCATTTCAATGCCCCATGTGTCATCATTTGATTTACGCTTTGGTAATCAAATGGGCATATGGTTTATTTAATTATGAATTAGCTTGGTAGTTTGAAAATACCCATGTTTCATTTGCCATGTGTCACCAAATGTTAGGTTCATTGAATGCCATGTGTCATTGTTAAAGTGGATGGAAATTTGTTAATTTGACGGTTGGTTGATTCGATTGATAGTCAACTAGATAGTCAAATGATACCACTATAATGACTAAATAGTGGCAGACATGTGTCATTGGCTTGTTAAATATGTTATTGATACATGGTCATAAAATGGCATAAAATGCTAACACATGTCAAATTCAAACTATTTGTTAGGTTGTCTTTTAGTTTAATTTGTTCTCACAATGTCCAGTTATTTGATTAATTGATTTGATGGAATTGGGTCAAAATGGTGGGTGCATGTAGACTAGGGTGGACCATTTTTGGTGTGGATTTTTTTGTCATATTATGTGATTATAATTACTACATGCTATTGTATGTGTTAGGAATTTTCAATAGATATTCACAAATTATATACTTGAATATATACATTTGCAATTCATTTTAAATGCCATGTGGTAATTGATCTTTATTTTATACAAGAAATTCAAACCCTAAACCCTAAACCCTTAAGCCCTAAACCTTAAACCTTAAATCATAAGTCATAAACCTTAAACCCTCAAGCCCAAAATCTAAAGCCCAAACCTTAAACCTTGAATCCCAAACCCTAAAACTTAATTCCACATTATAAACCCAAACCCTAAACCTTAAACCCCAAACCGTAAACCCAAAAACTTAAACCCCAAATTGTAAACCTTAAAGCCTAAATCATAAACCATAAATCGTAAAGCCCAAAATTTTAAACATGAAAACATAAACCCAAAATCTAAATTGTAAATCGTAAACCTTAAAGTCAAAAATCTAAACCCTAAACCCTAAATGTAAACCCTATACCCCAAACCCTATACCCTTACAGTTCAAATTTTAAAGCCTAAAACTTAAACCCCAAACTTGAAACCCTAAAACCCAAAATCTAAACATGTTTGGTGGCTACTAAACATTTCTATGCATGGATATTGGGCACAAAAATGCTTAGCGGATGTTAGGTGTCTTTGCGTAAGGAGATTTGGTGTAGAACCGCCTTGCAGGCACCAGGCATTTCTGTGTAATGATATTGGGCACAAAGACACCTATCAATTACAAGGTGTTTTTGCGAAGCAATATTGGGCATAGAGATGCCTAGTGATTACAAAGCGTTTTTATGGAGGGATATTGGACATATAAATGCTTAGTTGTTACCAAGCGTTTTTGTGTAAGGATATTATGTGCAAAAATGCCTTATGGCTGCTAGGTGTTTCTATGCAAAGATTTTAGGTCCAAAGCACCTTGTAGTCACTAAGTGTCTTTGCATAGGGATTTTAGGTGTAGAAACACTAAGTAGCTAGTAGGCATGTTTGCATAGGGTGTAGAAATGCTTCATGGCCACCAAACATTTTTGAACAGGGATTTTAGGTGCAAAAACGCTTAGCAACCACTAAGCATTTCTATGCAATGATTTAAAATGTAGATAAATTTTTATGTAGGGATATTAGGTATAAAAAATCCTAGTAGTCGCCAAGTGTTTTTGTGTAGGGAATTTAGATGCAGAAATGCTTGGCGATTGGTAGGTTTGTTTAAGCACAAATATTGGGTGGGGAAACACTTGGGGATGCTAGGCATTTCTATGCAAAGAAATTAAAAATAAAAACATTGGGCAATTGCTTGGAGATCTTGTGCATGGATCATTGTTAGACGAACTCCTTACAACTGCTTAACATTTTTAAGCGGGGATATTGGGTGCAAAAATGCTTGGTAGTTATTACATGCCTCATTTTACATATGGTCAAAAAAGAAGCTCTTGGCAACTGCTAAGCATTTTAGTTAAGGGATGTTCATTGGAAAATAATTAGTGACCGCTAGGTGTTTTAAATCTAACGCTCTTTGTTGTAGAATTGTTTAATGGCCACCAAGAATTGGAGTCCTTGGTTGGTCATTTGAAAAACACAAGGTACTTTGCATCCTTATTTCTTCTTGTGAAATGGGTGAATTAGAAAAAAGATGTTAAGGCTAGAATTTTGATCTTTGATCTAATTTTGCATTTTGTTTATTTTTTGTTTAATAGAATATGGATGAGGGATTCATGTTTAGTAGTTCTATTAGTATTTAGGATGTGAAAGAAAAATGAAAAGGTGAAAATTGGTATCAAAATGTGTAGAGATCCATCAATTGTTCCTATATATGGACCTTGTAGTGTGGAGAATTGCAAAGTGGTTTTAATTGAATTTGTGAATGAGGATTATGAGTAGTAGAAACCATCCTGTCTAGTTCCATATGTGAGATATTACAAATCAACAATAGGAATAGAGGGTTTTTGGCCCAACAAATATTTGTTGATGAATGATGAAGTGGTCAAGATGACAATAGAACAATGTCACGTGATAATGGATGGGGTGAATAACCTCTCAAAGAAGCGGGTTTCATGTAGGGATAATGCATTAGTAGAAAACTTCCAAGCTAAGGACATCGATGATGTGGAGAATATGGGTAATATAGTTGAGGATTTGCATAATGAAGAATTACATGGTGAAATGAGTTATATCTTTGAGGATGGTGTGGAAAGGCCTGTTGGGAGGTTTGGGTCTAATTCCATGAACGAGATAGAAATGAAAAGAATATTGTGAAAGGCAATTAAGAGGTTGGTGGTGAGGAAAATTTTGAACAAAATAAAGAGGATTATAACCAAGGGAATGCATGTGGGAATGATGATGCAATGTATGGCCGTGGTGTGAGGGGGACAAATTCAAATATAGTAGGAAGACATTAATCTAAGTGGCAAAAAGCTGAATATGATCTTGTAGACGATGGTGGGGTTTTCATTGCAAAAGGTCGGGTGGTTGCATGTGGCCCATAGGAAGTAGTTCTTGATGATTGACTTGGGGAGGACCATCTTAGGCTTTCCATCTTGTATTGTTTTATGACTATGTCACCAATGATGACCATTTTGGAAATGGCCGCTAGTTCAGACAATTCTTCATGGGTACCCCCCTTAAAGAACATTTCATAGCATTTAATGAAATCCACATACTAGATGTTGATGGTGGGATTAGTTGGTGTAAAGGAAAAAAAAAATTCCTTTCATAAGAGGAAGCAAAACATAGTTAACAATTGTAAAGGTTCCATTTCTAGAATTGAGAAAGTGTTGTTAAAAGAGTTAGTGTGTAATGTGGGTGCAACAAAATGTTGTGCCATGAATTGTTGTCAACATTTTCTTCATGAAAAGACATTATTGAGACAAGAGTTTTGGAGTTTGTCATTTGAAGACTACAAAGCATATGGTTTAGATATTCTAAGAAGGTTGCATAAGAAAGGAGACGAAAACCAACGAAAATTTATCATAATTCAAGGTTTTAAACATTTACGAAAGTTTGGTATGAGATCGTTGGTCTTTTTAGGTCAACATATATGTTGTACAAATTAGATAACAAGTGAGGTTGTTAGTTTTTACCACATGGGAATGAAAATACACATAAATTATGTATGTCAATTCAGCAAGTCGAATGTTCAATCATTAATTGATTTGTTTGTGGATATTATGTCACATCAAATGAAAGGGATTAGAAATGGTAGACAAGTTGTGCAACATCTTTTGCCTAAAACATGGAAAAGTCCGTATGAATGCAATGACCAAATTAACTATATGGAATGACTATCATTTTTTGTTTCTATTTAGCGACAAATGCCTTGTGGGTGTTAAGTATTTCTCATGAAAATTTTATTTTATGAAAAAATAAAATGGATTTTTGAATGTATATTTGGTGACATACATCTATCATGGAGAATATATATATATATATATAGATATATTTGTGGGTTGGTAGATAAATAAGGAATTAAGCATTGGAAGTATTTTTCAATTTGCTACGAGTAGGTTGAAGAAAAAACACCATTTGAATGTTGATGTGCGAAAGCGGGGGTTCATGTTTGCAAAATGCATTGTTTGTGAATCCTTAAAGGACTTGATATCCAAATTGGGAAAAAATAGTAATGAGGTTCTAGAGTATGAGGTGAAGCTAAAAAACCATATCTTGCACCAAGAATCATGTAGAAACTTACACCATACTTGGAGGATAGAGTTAATGCAATCGAAAAATGAGTTCCTATGCATTATTCATGACAAGATGGACCATGCAAAAATTGCATTTCCAAGGTTGTAAGTGTGCAACAAAATTTGGGCTTGGACAATTGCCCATTACCCTTAAAGGTATGATAACACATGGTCATGGGGATGAGAGATATGCATAATATTCTAATGAATTGTGGCCAAAAAATCCCAATTTCACAATTGGGTCTTTGTTGTGGTTCTTGTGGACTTTGGAGGTGGCCCTATTTTTGGAGTCCAAATTATTGTTTGAACAACCCCTACAAAACTCATATGTTGTAAGGCAAATTGTGCATACACAAATTATGCACCCTAGATCAAATTGTTGGTCCAAATTAGCTTTCAATGTCGAAAAGTTTGTTGCTTCAAATGGATAATTGTGTTAAAAATAATAAGAATTGGCATCTGTTGACATTTATATCATTGTTGATAGCGAGGTATGTGTTTGAGGAGGTCAAATTGGGATTTTATGTAGTTGGCCATACACATGAGGATATTGATGGTTGCTTTGGTTATTTGTCAAAAAAATTGAAGGAGGAAAACAATTACATTTTAGTAGATTTGATGAGAGCTTTCATGATTTCACATGAGAATCCATTCATTCTTCAATTGATTCACGAGATTCTAGATTTTAAATCTTGGGTCCTACGTTGTTTGAAGGATGGCCCTAAAACGTTGGTAGGGCATATTGATATGCATTTGTTTAGATTTTTTGTTGATTCATCAAGTTGGCTAATGATGCAATACAAAGTTTCCCCCATAAATCCTGTTTGGAGTTCGATAAATGGGTTTCAAATTAAATTATGGAAAATTAAATCAAACAATTCACCAAAATTGTTTACTAGAGTTCCAAGCCTTGTTTTATACTACCCAATTTGGGGCAATGATGCATCGAGGTTAATGGAGAAAGAAAAGTTTATAAGTTCTAAACTATCCAAATACATGGATTTCTACAAGGTGGGCATTACATAAAATTCCACTTATGAAATGAAGGTGAAGTCATATGTGGAATACTAGGAAGATATTTTATTACATTTGTGAAGACCATTACCGCCTCAATGTATAACTCTTTTGGAAGGCTTCTAGCCTTTAAGCAATTGGAGGTCTAACTATGCTAGGGATTCATTGTTAATCATGATGGACATTGTTGATCTAGAAGATCCAATTTGAGTTCCTTATTGTGAGCCAAAGAAAATGAGACCTTTAACTACATACACACCACTTAGAGATCTTGATGTTCGAGATTTTGTGTTTTTGAGACCACATGATTTAGATCTTGCTCCTTTTCATATGGGAAAAATAGAGGGTGATGTTATCAAGGATGAAAAAAATGAATATTTTAGAATGGTGAGAGTTCAATGGTAGGTTCCTATGAAAAAAAGATCAAATTTGGATTTGTATGAAGATTGTTAGAATGGGAAGTGGAAATGTAATTTAACAGATCCAGAACAATGGTTTGACATTTTAGTTTTTTTTTTTT